>OOAC01000142.1_pt1 | contig 73486 bp, 66 predicted proteins | sample 1671041 | NCBI WGS metagenome assembly OOAC01 (sample SAMN06348116, study PRJEB24527) | human gut metagenome | biome: human gut; feature: ankylosing spondylitis patient; material: feces | host: Homo sapiens | place: China | collected 2015-10 | reverse complement strand
TATAACAGAAAGAAAGACCTTGAGTTCATTATAAACTCTTGGTCTTTCTTTTTTTTCGGGACTATTCTTTTTTCACAGCCCCTTTTTGTCGTTAGATATCCTCGGAATAAAAGCGGTTGCTTTTGCAGGGCTATGTATGCAATAATATCATTATCTATCCAAAGGACAGATAATGATATTATTAAGTTCAGAAACATGACACAGGTCAAAATGACAATATAGGTAATTGCAAAACTTATAGAAAACATAATTTAATCGTGGAAAATAAGATAAAATGAAATATCCACTTGTCAAACAGGGCAAATTCATGTAATGTAATAATTGCGATGAATTTTCACGAATAAAATCCGTCATATTTTTGGAATAAAATACTAAAAATTGAATTTATGATCTCAAATATTGCAAGTTTTGAAATTAGAATATTCAATATGGTCAAGTGTACGCACTACACGGACAAGAAGAAAGGTTTTTTGTATGGATTTATTTGATTATATGAGAGAACAGAACAGGGAAAAGGAATCGCCGTTAGCTTCCAGACTTCGTCCAGCGACGCTGGATGAGATGGTAGGGCAGCAGCATATCATCGGAAAAGACAAGCTGCTTTACCGTGCGATCAAGGCTGACAAGTTGAGTTCCATTATTTTATATGGACCGCCGGGAACCGGAAAAACGACACTGGCAAAGGTCATTGCCAATACCACAAGCGCTGAGTTCCTTCAGATCAACGCAACTTCCGCCGGGAAAAAAGACATGGAGGATGTCATTGCGCAGGCGAAGAACAATCAGGGCATGTACGGCAAAAAGACGATCCTGTTTATCGATGAGATCCACCGCTTCAACAAGGGACAGCAGGACTATCTCCTTCCGTTTGTGGAGGACGGAACCGTGATCTTAATTGGTGCAACGACCGAGAATCCATATTTCGAGGTGAATGGAGCGCTTTTGTCCCGTTCCATTATTTTTGAGCTGAAGAATCTGTCCACGGAAGATATTAAGACGCTGATCCTCCGGGCGGTGAATGATAAGGAAAAAGGAATGGGCGCTTACGATGCAGTCATTGAGGAAGAGGCACTGGATTTTCTTGCGGATGTGGCAAACGGAGACGCAAGAGCAGCGCTCACAGCGATCGAACTTGGCATTCTGACAACGGAGCGGAGTGATGATGGAAAAATCCATATCACACTTGAGGTAGCTAGTGAATGTATCCAGAAACGTGTGGTGCGCTATGATAAAACAGGAGATAACCATTACGATACAGTCTCTGCGTTTATCAAAAGCATGCGCGGCTCTGACCCGGATGCAGCAGTTTATTATCTTGCCAGAATGCTTTATGCGGGGGAAGATATTAAGTTCATCGCAAGAAGGATTATGATCTGCGCAGCGGAGGATGTGAGCAATGCCGATCCGATGGCACTCGTTGTCGCAACATCGGCAGCACAGGCAGTTGAGCGTATCGGTATGCCGGAGGCACAGATTATTTTGTCGCAGGCGGTCACGTATGTGGCAAGTGCGCCAAAGAGCAACTCGGCAGTCAATGCGATCTTCGATGCGATGGAAGCAGTAAAGAATACGAAAACAGCGCCGATCCCGGTTCATTTACAGGATGCACATTACAAGTCATCCGGAAAACTGGGGCATGGTGTTGGATATAAATATGCACATGATTATCCGGATCATTATGTGGAGCAGCAATATCTGCCGGACGGACTGACAGACCGGAAGTTCTACGTTCCGGGTGAGAACGGCTACGAGAAGAAGATCCGTGAATATTTCAAAAAGATCAAGGGTGAGCCAGAAGAGGAGTAAGAGAACATTCCGGGCATGAGATGATCTCTGTTTCACAGGCTGATGAGCAGAGCACATTTTTCCGGTATTGGATCTTTACATATATTAAAAAGCAGGAGGAATTAGAGATGAAGTCCTACGAGGAAATGACAAAAGAAGAGTTATTGAAAGAGAAGGAAGGATTGGAAGCGGAATACAAAAAATTCCAGCAGAGAGGCTTAAAACTTGATATGTCCAGAGGTAAGCCATCCCAGGAACAGTTAGACCTTTCGATGGGAATGATGGATGTACTGACTTCCGGTGTTGATCTGACCTGTGATGATGGTACAGACTGCAGAAACTATGGTGTGCTGGACGGTATCAGTGAAGCAAAACAGCTTATCGGTGATATGATCGAGTGTAATCCGGACAATATCATCATTTATGGTAACTCAAGCCTTAACATTATGTATGACACCATCTCCCGTTCCATGACACACGGTGTAATGGGAAATACTCCATGGTGCAAATTAGATAAAGTAAAATTTTTGTGCCCGGTACCGGGATATGACAGACATTTTGCGATCACAGAATATTTCGGCATTGAGATGATCAACGTACCGATGCTTCCGACCGGACCGGATATGGATATGGTGGAAGACCTTGTGAGCAAAGATGAGGCGATCAAAGGTATCTGGTGTGTGCCAAAATATTCCAATCCACAGGGAATCACTTATTCCGATGAGACAGTCCGCCGTTTTGCAAGATTAAAACCGGCAGCAAAAGATTTCCGTATTTACTGGGATAACGCATACTGCGTGCATCATTTATATGATATTAACCAGGATCATCTGATCGAGATCTTAAAAGAATGCAAGAGAGCAGGAAACCCGGATATGGTTTACAAATTCTGTTCTACAAGCAAGATCACATTCCCAGGTTCCGGTGTGGCAGCGATCGCAACTTCTGCCAACAACTTAGAGGATATCAAGAAACAGTTGAAGATCCAGACCATCGGTCATGATAAGGTAAACCAGCTGCGCCATGTCCGTTTCTTCAAAGATATCCACGGAATCACAGAGCATATGCGCAAACACGCAGATTCTCTCCGTCCAAAATTTGAAATGATCCTGGATACATTTGAAAGAGAGTTAAAAGGACTCGGAGCCGGAAGCTGGTACAGCCCGAAGGGTGGATACTTCATTACATATGAGACACTGGATGGATGTGCAAAAAATGTTGTGGCAAAAGCAAAAAAAGCAGGGGTTGTGATGACTCCGGCGGGTGCGCCTTTCCCATATGGAAAAGATCCGCATGATTCTGTCATCCGTATCTCACCATCCTATCCAAGCCTGGAAGATCTTACGACTGCGATCGACATCTTTGTTGTCTGTGTCAAGCTCGCAAGCATTGAGAAGCTTTTAGGAGAATAATAGTAAGTTTTTAACCGTTGAAAAGCAAAAGAAAAAGACCTGTGTGTACAATGTCATGATGTTCGCATGACATAGGTACACGCAGGTCTTTTTTATGAATTATGCCTCAGTGGAAGCATCCTCTGTTCCGTTTTTCCATTTGTTGAATTTCTCGACAACTGCGTCGTAGGTTCTCTGGGAAATATCCGGAAGTTTATCTCCCCATGCTTTGGTTGCCTGTTCGAAACCTTTCTTGAAAGCTTCTAACATAGCGTTTGCCTTGTCAGGATCATCACCGGATAAAGCTTTTGCAAAATCAAGAATACGGTCGGAAGTCTGCTCTACACCCCAGTAACCGTCGTCTGCGATATCTGCCTGTGCCTGTGCTTTCACATCGGCTGATACGGTAAAATCACCTTTTGCAAGGAATTTCCACATATCATCTGCGGTGCCGATCGCAACACCCTGCTTGGTCATCATCTGCTCAACGATGCTGCGGAGCTGTGCAGTGCGCTGCTCTGCGTCAGCTTTTAACTTTGCAACGATCGCTGCGTTGTCGGTCTTGCTTGTTGTTTTATTGGAAGCCTTGTCTGTCCTGGAGTCAGAACTCTTCTCATAAATGACACCGGAAGCTGTCTTGGAAGAAGCTGCCTTTTTCGTTGTCTCGGATGTCTTTTCTGCTGATTTTGTTGTTGTCTGTGTAGATGCTGCTGCGGCAGCAGTCACAGTGTTAATGGAATTGATTGCCATATGATCCTCCTTGTCTGGCGAAGCTGGATGCATTTGTTTTTACAGAAAACAAAATGTTCAGCCACCTGAATGAATAGTTATTAACCTTCCATGGTTCTGTTAATTATATCGGACTGGCAAAGAAAAAAGTTTAGTGCCGATTGACCTTTTGGACATAAAATGATAAGATACTAATTGTATACAAAAAACACAAAAAAAACAAGTTTTATTTTAGGTACAATCAATGCGTGTTAGCGACGATTTTGGTAAGGAGAAACTAACCGATGAAGGATATTTCAGTAAAGGCGCTGGCTAAGATCAATCTTGGGCTGGATGTGGTACGAAAAAGAGAGGATGGTTATCATGAGGTCCGCATGGTGATGCAGACCATTCATTTGTTTGACAGGCTGGAGATCTCGAAGAATACTTCCGGTGAGATCACGATGGAAACGAATCTTTCTTTTTTGCCGACGAATGAGAACAATCTTGTCTATAAAGCGGCAAAGCTTTTGCAGGATGAGTTTGCGATAAAAGATGGCGTGCATGTATGGCTGCACAAGTACATTCCGGTAGCTGCCGGGATGGCAGGGGGAAGCACGGACGCAGCGGCAGTGTTATATGGTATGAACCAGATTTTTGATCTGGGACTGACAAGGGAAGAACTGATGGAGCGCGGTGTGAAGATCGGTGCAGACGTTCCGTACTGCATTATGCGTGGAACGGCTTTGGCAGAGGGCATAGGAGAGAAGCTTTCGAAGCTTCCGCCGATGGTGAAATGTCCTGTTTTGATCGCAAAACCGCAGATCAGTGTTTCTACTAAGTTCGTCTATGACAATCTGAAGTTAGGCTCTGATATGGTACACCCGAATATTGACCGGCTTGTGGCAGATATCAGAGAGAAAGATTTATATAAAATTGCAGCAGATATGGGAAATGTCTTAGAGACAGTGACAATCCCGGCTTATCCTGTGATCGCAGACATCAAAGATCACATGATGGAGCATGGCGCTGTGAATGCCATGATGAGTGGCAGTGGTCCGACGGTTTTCGGTCTTTTTGACAAGGAAGCGACGGCAGTAGAGGCATACGAGGCGATGAAAGCCTCCGGTCTTGCAAAACAGGTATATTTAACGAGTATTTATAATAACGCGCGTAAGTAGAAAGGCATGGTATCAAAGATGACAGAAGATTTAACATTGAATATGGATGCGTATCTTCCGCTGAGAGATGTTGTGTTTAACACGTTAAGAGAGGCTATTTTAAAAGGGGAATTAAAACCGGGCGAGCGGCTGATGGAGCTGCAGCTTGCGGCAAAACTTGGTGTCAGCCGTACACCGATCCGTGAGGCGATCCGTATGCTTGAGCAGGAGGGACTTGCCGTTACGATTCCAAGAAAAGGCGCGGAAGTTGCCAAAATGACAGAGAAAGATATGGAAGATGTCCTTCAGATCCGTGAAGCGTTGGACGAGCTTGCGGCTAAAATTGCATGCGAACAGATTTCTGAGGAACAGTTAGAAGAGCTGGTTGCGACCATGCATGAGTTTGAGGAATCCACCAAGACAGATAATGTGAAAAAAATCGCAGAGGCGGATGTGAAGTTTCACGATATTATTTACCAGTCAACCGGAAACCCGAAGCTTGTGAATATGGTGAATAACCTGAGAGAGCAGATGTACCGTTATCGTGTGGAATATCTGAAGGATGAGAATAACTATCCGACATTGATGAAAGAACATAAAGATATTGTGGAAGGGTTAGTCCGTAAGAACAAAACGCAGGTGACAGAGACGATGCACCAGCATGTGAAGAATCAGGCAGTCGCAGTTAAGGCTATGATCCAGGAGCAGGAATAAGAAGTAACTGCCCGGAGGACAGGAAAACTGCATAAAAAATGGAAAACCGTACAGACTAGAAAGAGGATAAGCATTTTGCTTATCCTCTTTCGTATTAGGGGGAATTAATAGAAAGGAAACAAGCTGGAAATGTCGGAAAATCAGAAATGTCCGGTATCGACGGATTTAACGCAAAATATAGAGGAAATGGAATTTTATTTTCATGACTGTGCGGACATCAAAAAGAAACAGATGAAGCTTGGCAGGAATCAGGATACCGCTTGTTATCTGACCTTTATTGAAGTGTCCGTGGACATGGGAACATCCGCACTCGGAGAGACTTTAAAATACTTAAATGGACTGACAAGGGATGAGATCCTTTGTACACTGCAGGAAAATGCGCTTGGAATTTCGGATGCAACATATTTTCCGACCATTGAGGAGGCTGTGAGCGGTCTGCTCACCGGGGAGGCGATTCTTTTTGTGGACGGTTTTGACCGGGCAGTGAAAATACCGGATGACGGTTATCCGAATATGGGGATCACAGAGGTGGATTCGGAAAAAGTAATCCGTGGCTCCAACGAAGGTTTCTGCGATTCTGTGAAGCAGAATGCGGCGCTGATCCGGAAAAGGATCCGCTCGCCCCGTGTGAAAGTGAGGGGACTGAAGGCCGGGATTAGATCGAACACGAACGTCTACCTTGTGTATGTGGAAGACCTTGCAAACCCGGGACTTGTAAAAGAAATTGAAAAGAGGTTGCAGGATTTCACAATCGATGGGATATTAGACAGCGGAATGTTAGAACAGCTGGCAGAGAAAAAATGGTATTCGCCATTTCCACAGTTTCAGACAACGCAGCGTCCTGACCGGGCGGCCATGGCGGTATTAGAGGGCAGAGTGATCGTGATGTGCGATAATTCGCCGATCGGACTGATACTGCCGACGGACTACAATTCATTTATCCGCACCAGTGACGATTATTACAGCCGTTTTGAGATTGCGACGTTCGGGCGGATCCTGCGGTATCTGGCATCCTTTTTTGCAATGACGCTTCCGGGATTTTATCTTGCAGTGACTAATTTTCATACACAGATACTCCCAACCACACTACTTTTGTCGTTTGCAGAGGCGAGGCAGGGTGTCCCCTTTCCGGCAGTCGTGGAAGTGCTTATCATGGAATTGTCGTTTGAACTTTTGCGGGAGGCGGGCGTGCGGCTTCCCGGTGCGATGGGAAATACCATCGGGATCGTGGGTGGCCTGATTATCGGACAGGCGGCAGTCGAGGCAAATCTGGTCAGCCCGATCGTGGTGATCGTCATCTCTTTTACTGCGCTATGTTCTTTTGCAATACCGAACGAAGAATTTGCCACAGCCTTCCGTATCCTGAAATTCTTTTTTATTGCGGTCTGTGCGTGGCTTGGCTACTTTGGCATGCTGCTTGGGCTGCTTGCGGTGCTCACCCATCTGTCGCATCTGACAAGCTTTGGCATCCCGTATCTCATGCCGTTTGTGGGAGCAGATTTGAACAATTATGAGGATGAGCGGGATTTTATCTGGCGGCAGCCTTTCCGGAAACTGCGCAAACGTCCGATTTATGCAAATCCGAAAGAGCGGACAAAGCTGACGTTTTCAAAGAAGAGATAGGTTGAGAAAAGTTTTTATCTTAAGATAAATGGAAATCTGATGAAAAAATGCGCAGATGTTAGAAGAGATAGGGGGAAGTATGTTCTCAGAAAACAATCAAATTTCAGGCAGACAGGTGTTCCGCCTTCTGACGTATGACTTTCTTGGAATGGGAACGCTGCTGCTGCCGACAATGCTTGCAGATACGGCAGGGCGCGACGGGATTTTTTGCATCCTGGCGGGGATTTTGTCCACGTTTTTGTACTTGAAATTATTGAGATATCTGTTGAAAGGCATGAAAACAAGTTATCCTGATTTTTTGAAGCAGAACTGTGGAAAAATATGCGGTTATGTACTCTGGGGTGGATATTTTCTGTACTTTATCCTCATGGCTTCGTACACGGCGTATCTGTTTTCCACGCTGATGTTAAATGGTCTTGTGGAAAACGTCAGCTTTTATCTGGTGCTGTTGTTGATATTACTGCTCGCATTTTATGGAATGGCAGGTGGAATCGAGGGCAGGGCAAGAGTGTACGAGATACTGTTCTGGTTTCTGATGATACCGCTGTTTCTGATGTTGTTTGCGGCATGCAGGGAGGTAAAGCCTGCCTACTGGAGCCCGGTTTTTGTGGCGGATGGAAAAGAAGTGTTAAGCGGCAGCTATTATGTGCTTTTCTGTTATTCCATGGTGTCAATCGTACTGTTCCTGAAAGAATATGTTGCGGATCGTAAGAAATGCGTTGGCGCAGCAGAAAAAGCGGTCTGGTTTTCCGGCGGCGTATTTATAGCACTGTATCTGATCCTGATCGGGCTGTTTGGCGTCGAGGCACTGGCTCAGATGAAATTTCCGGCGGTCACGATGATGAGCCGCGTGCAGGTGACGGGCGGATTTTTGAAGAGAACGGATGCTTTTATGTTCAGCATCTGGTTTTTTACGCTGTATGCGATGCTAAACAGCATGGTTTTTTACAGTGGAAATCTGGCTGAAAAAGTGATCCGTGACTGCGGCGGTTATCTGGAAGGGAAAAAAAGAATGCTGCCGTATCTCATTCTGCTTCTTCTGGTGTATGGCGTGACAGTGCTGTTTTACAGAAATCAGCAGTTTTTGGACTGCGTGACATTCCTGCTGTGGAAGATTGGAACACCTTTTGTCGTTGGCGTGCCGGTACTGCTGTGTCTGACCGGAGAGAGAAAAAAACATAATAAAAAAGTGCGTGTGCTGGTGCTGGTATGTTTTTTGTTTGGGTGTCTTTTTTTGCAGGGGTGTAATGTCGCAGAACTTGAGGATAAGGCATTCCCGGTTCTTTTGAATATCAGAGATCAGGACGATTTCCAAAATGTGTGGCTGAATCATGAGTATGCAGGAAACAAAGAGGTGGATTACAACCATTTGAAAGTGGTGCTCATTGAGAGGTCTTTTCTGGAAAAAGAGGCGGAAGTGGAAGATATGCTATCCATGCTGGAGCAGGAAAAAGAGGTTCCGTGGAACGCTTATGTGATGACAACGGAAAGCTGTGACCGTCTGGCGCAGACAGAGGGAGAACTTGATGTGCTGTTTGGAAATTATCTGGAAGAACTGCTGGAAAACACATCGGGCATTGACCAGAAAGCGTACCCGACGCTTGGCATGCTCTATGAGGAGCGCGCTAATCACTTAGAGACACTTTATATTCCTTTTGTGGATATAGAAGGGGAGCAGTCCGGGGCAGTGCAGGATGATACCGAGAAGGAGGAGCAGTCTGCGACAGTGTGGGATGATACGGAAAAAGAGGAGGAAGAACAGCAGCCGGTCATGACCGGAAAACCGCAGATTACAGCCTACGAAGTCTGGAAACGTGGAAGGGCGGTGGGGCTTGTCGATACGGATACCGCACGTGCAGCATTCTTCACACAGAACTTTGCGGATGATTATACCTTACAACTTGCACCGGAACTTTATGTGAAAGTGGATGCAGCTTCCTGCCGAGTCAAAGAAACGGAAAAAATCGGTGCCGGAGGTCTGACAGAGCAGATTGTCACAGTGACTGTGACCGGAGAAGGCGAAATCTTAAGCGGCACAGTTTCCGCAAGTGAAAAAGAGCAGCTTCTCAACACCCGGATGGAGGACTATCTGAATGCGGCCGCCACACATGCACTTGAGAAAGAAATCGATATTACTAACAGTTACCGGAATCTCGGTGCCGATAACCGCACATGGTATTTTAAGTATCAAAACACTCCTGCCGCTTATGAGAAAGACATCAAAATCCAATATCTGGTAAAAATAAACTGGAAATCGGAATAAATGCAAAGTTTTCGGGAATTATTCAATGTAGGGATAGAAGGTCGATGAGCGAAACTCGAATTTAGGTTATGAAGATTGCGAAAAATGAACAAAAATATTCAAGACACGCTCCCGCTATGTGTCACTCGCAGCGGTACTATATTTCTGTTTATTTTTTGCAATATAACATATTCTATGAGCGAGTTTCGCAAGCAACGACACAGCCTGATAAATATAAATATTATCTACATTTATCTGATTTTGGCAAGTGAAAAGGAGATTTGAATTATGGCAAAAAAATGGATCGGATACATAGGAGTTGGAAGTCTGATGTGCGCTGCATTGGGATGTGGTATTTTGTATACAAGACAGGCGAGACTGCAGCAGACGATTTCGGACAAAGTACTGCGGTTTCATGTGCTGGCGAACAGCGACAGTGAGGCAGACCAGAACTTAAAACTTGCAGTGCGTGATGCGGTGGGAAGTTTTATGCAGGAAAAACTGGCAGCTGTGGAAAATCTGGAAGAATGTGAGCTGGTTGTGCGCCAGAGCCTCGGTGAAATTGAGGAAGCCGCGGCAGAGACAATCGCAGAAAACGGTTATGACTATGATGTGACAGCGGAGCTGGAACACACTTCGTTTCCGGTAAAAAACTATGGAAGCTACACATTTCCAGCGGGAGATTACGAGGCACTCCGTATTGTGATCGGAGAAGGAAACGGACATAATTGGTGGTGCGTGATGTATCCAAACATGTGTTTTTCAGACAGCATGTATGAGGTGGTCGATAAGGAAGCAGGAGAAAAGCTGCGTGAAGTACTGACCACAGAAGAGTATGAGAAGGTGCTGGCAGAAGGAGACTATCAGGTCAGAATGAAATATTTTTCGTGGCTGAATCCGTATCTGGAGAAGCTGGCTGAAAACTAAAATAAAGCAGCACTCTTATAAGAAAACAATGTTTCAAAAAGCTTACGCTTGCTAAATTATAAGAAACACGCTAATATATGGCTTGAAAAGACAATGACGCGAAACAGAAAAGAGGTTTACATAAATGACAAAAGATGTACTTGTGAAAATCAGTGGTTTACAGTTTGCAGAAGATCAGGATAACGGCCCGGTAGAGATTATCACAACCGGAAACTACTATAAGAAAAATGGAAAGCACTATATTCTGTATGATGAAGTGCAGGAAGGCTTTGACGGCGTGACGAAAAGCGTTATTAAAGTAAATGATGATTTTCTGGATGTCACCAAAAAGGGTGTGACCAATGTGCATATGATGTTTGAGAAAAACAAGAAAAATATGTCTTACTACAACACGCCGTTTGGAAATCTGCTGGTCGGAATCAACGCCACAGACGTGAAAGTGAATGAGACAGAAGACAACATTGACATCAAGGTCGATTATAAGCTGGAAGTCAATTATGAACATCTGGCAGAGTGCAGCATTTCCATGAATATCATGTCGAAGGATACGAAGGATTTTAGGATATAAGGAGTGCAAGTGAGAAGAATGCATTTATGCATTCGGCGAACGATGAATGTCAATCATGTGCCGTTTTTGCACATGATACGATAATCGTGAAGTTGAGGTAGTATATTATGAAAAATTGTAAAATAGCATTCACAATCGGTCTGGTGTTTGCAGTAATGATGTTGGTTGCAGCCTGCACAGACAGCAACAAATCAGACGATAGTATATTTGACTATGAAAAGTTGGATGTTGATGAATATGTGTATCCTTCTGATTTTGAACTTGGAGATGATTTGAGGGGCGCAATTACAGAATTGGCATGCTGCTATCATGATTTTGATGAAACTGTTATAGATGGAGAAGATTGGAAAAATATATTTCTGGCTAGATTTATACAAAATTCCAGATATTCTTTCCAATATATGGATGAACAGGAAACAAAAAACAATGGTTTTATCTCACAGGAACAGGTGGAATATATTCAATATTCGCTCACGGGTAAGAAACTGGATTTTTCAGATTATATGGACGAAAAAATTGATGTACAAGATACAACAAGTGGCATGAATTTTGGGAATATCACAGACTATGAGTATGAAATTCATAATGGTGAAATTGTATTGAGTGCAGATATGCAATTACAGAGTGATGGCACAAATAACAAAAAAAAAGAAAAACTAACGGTTTATCTGATAAAAAATCCGTATAGCTGTTTCGATGGATATAGCATAAGAAAACTTATTTCTGAGGATGTGACAGAAAATATAAAGGCGGATGGAAAAGAGCATGTTTTTTATGCAGCGGATGCAGGAGTTGAAGAGGATAATGTGTTTGCTCTTGAATTTTTGTATGCAGAGGACAATTTACAATATGGACATTTTGTTTATGTTGATTTGAGTGAAAATAAGAAACTGGCAGAGTACATCAGAAATAATTCAGGAAGCGACTTCAAGGTAACCTATATCTTGAATGATACGCAGGATGATGTTATAGAAAGAGTCACACCAACAGAAATTGTAGTTCATACAGAAACGACAGATAATACAGAGAAACACATACAGGATTTTGAAAAATTATCAGAAATGATTGGAACATATCATTATACTTCTGATTATGGAACAGGTCGATTAATGATTGAAGCGACAGAGGATGGCATTGATATTTCTGATTATGAATCGGAGGACACCTATAGATTTCTGGCAAATGAAACAAATGTAAAAAATGAAGAGGAAAACAAAGTATATCTGGAATACCCGGCACAGGTGTATGAAGATGATACGGTTATTTTTGAGTATTACATTTTAGAAAAAGCTAGTGATGGAATTGATGTGTATTATAGTCCATCTTCTTTTGACGAAGCTGAATTATTGTACCATGCTGTCAGGAAAAACTAAAAGAGGATTGCGAGATATCATATGATAGGTTATATTTTATTCAAATCAATTTTAACAAAACCAATTTGAATAAAAATAAACTAAATTTGCAGAAAGGTGATTTCTATGTTTATTGGCAGAGAAAGAGAGTTAGCATCCTTAAAAGAATTCTATGAAAAAGACAGAATTGACGGATGAGGATGTTTTGCTGCTTACATTGGATTCACTTTATGGATGAGACAGAAGATAGCATTGATGTCAAGGTAAATTATAAGCGGAAAGTCAATTATGAACATCTGGCAGAGTGCAGCATTTCCATGAATATCATGTTGAAGGATACGAAGAATTTTAGAATTTGAGTTTATAAGAGCCATCCACAGCGGATGGCTCTTATTCATAAAAATAGAATGTTCGCAGTGCATATTTTTTATTCAAATCAATTTTAACAAAATCAATTTGAATAAATGAGTTTTACAAGGATGGTGTAGATGGGTATATATCGTTTGCGGGGCATTTTATCCGGGTGGAAGACTCGCCGCCATATGTCTGGACACAGGAGAAGAGTATTATTCCGCACCGGCAGTAATTTAAAAGAGTCAAAAGAGTGATATTGACGAGTCAGTTCAGTTATAGAGATGATGAAAGAAAATGATTAATATAAAGATACACCAGAAGAGAGGTGGACATAAATCACACTGTCACAGAGAGGAGAAAATGTATGAAAAAAAGAATTCTAGCAGCTATGCTTACTTTGTCTATGGTTGTGTCCATGACAGCATGCGGAAATTCAGATGCAGGAGGATCAAAGGATTCAGCTAAAAATAACGGTAATGGGGATGAACCATATACAGTTACCATGGTTCTGAATGGAAGCACACAGCCGGATGAAGAAAGAATCGAACAAAAAATCAATGAGATTCTTGAACCGGAACTTAATGCGAATCTTGATATTGTTGTGCTGCCGTGGGCAAGTGCAAGCCAGCAGTTACAGCTTATGTTATCAGGGGATGAAAAAATTGATGTCTTTTATACCCAGGCAACCAATGCAGTGCAGTATATGAATGCAGGACAGATTGTAGACATGTCTGAACTGATTGATAAATATGGAACAAACATCAAACAGATTTATGGAGAGGATATAGCTAAGATCAATCAGATCGAAGGCTTCGTATATGGCGTGCCAAATCAGATTGAACGAGGAAGCATTCCTGCCGTATTCATGAGAAAAGATCTGGTGGAGAAGTACAATATTGATACATCACAGATTAAAGAACCAAAAGATCTGGAAAGTGTTTTTGAGACAGTAAAAGCGGGAGAACCGGATATGACAATGTTATATTCGATCAATGACGGTGATACACCGGTTACAAGATTATTCCGTGGAGATAATCTGTCAGATAACAATTATCTTGGTGTACTAATGGATCAGACGAACAGCACAAAATTAGAAAACTTCTTTGCGACAGACTGGTTTAAAGATACAACTACCATGCTGTATAACTGGTATCAGAAGGGATATATCAGCCAGGATGCAGGAACCAACACAGAGAACTGGAGAACAGTATGCAAGGCTGGAAATTTATTTTCACTGTTTTTTGCTTATCATCCTGGAACACCGGTAGAATTTGAAAGCTCCACCGGCTATGATTTTGAGATCGTGCCATTTTATAATGAACCGATCATAAATAGTTCATCCTATAACGGTGTTACATTCTCAATTGCCCAGAATTCAGAAAATCCGGAGAAAACAATGGAAGTACTGGATTATATCTACGGAAGTTCAGAAATCATGAATCTTTTAAACTGGGGTGAACAGGATAAAGACTATGTGATAGAAGATGCTGATAATGGCATTATCAATTTCCCGGAAGGAATCACTTCTGATAATGCAGGCTATAACTTAAACCTTGGATGGGAATTGCCAAATCAGTTTATTGCTTATAAATGGACTGGTTCAGATCCGCAATTATGGGAAAAAATGGAAGAATTTAACAGCTCTGCAAAGAGTTCCAAAGCAGTAGGATTTTTATTTGACAGCAGCAATTATTCAAGTGAGATCGCAGCTCTTTCCAATATTGTAAAACAATACAGTGGAGCGCTTTACAGCGGTTCCGGAGATCCAGATGAACTTATTCCGGAATTGTTAGAAGCATTAGATGATGCGGGAATCAATGAAGTGATCCAGGCAAAACAGGAACAGTTAGATGCTTTTCTTGCAGCAAAATAATCAGGTTCAGAAGGAAAGTCCCACAGATACAGCGTGGGACTTTTTTCATAAAAGGAGAAACTTATGAAGAAGAAAAAGAACAAAGTTAAGGAATATCTGCCGCTCTATCTGATGATGCTTCCGGGATTATTATATCTGCTGATCAATAATTATCTTCCGATGACAGGTATTATACTTGCTTTCAAAAAGTTGAATTTTTCAAAAGGAATTTTGGCAAGCCCGTGGGCAGGACTGGATAATTTTAAATTTTTGTTCTCGTCAAAGGATGCATGGATTATTACAAGAAATACATTGCTATATAATATAGCTTTTATTCTTGTCAATATGGTCGTTGGGATTGCAATCGCAATTTTAATCTGCGAGGTTAAGAACACAAAAATGAAAAAAATATACCAGAGTGCTATATTATTGCCATTTTTGATGTCAATGGTCATTTTAAGCTATATTGTGTATGCACTTTTAAGTGCCGAAAATGGTCTTGTAAACAATACGATTCTGCCATTACTGCATATAGATCCGATCCAGTGGTATCAGAAACCAAAATACTGGCCGGCGATTCTTATCATTGCGAACTGCTGGAAAGGGGTAGGATACGGATGCCTGATTTATATTGCATCTCTGATCGGTATTGATCCGACTTATTATGAAGCAGCAAGACTGGATGGAGCTACAAAGTGGCAGGAAATCACAAAAATCACATTGCCATGCCTGGTACCGACAATCATTACGCTGTTATTATTGAGCATTGGAAGAATCTTCTATTCTGATTTTGGATTATTTTATCAGGTTCCGATGAACTCCGGTGTGTTGTTCCCAACAACAAACGTAATTGATACGTATGTATATCGTGCATTGATCGAACAGGGAAATATCAGTATGTCATCCGCAGCGGGTGTATACCAGTCATTAGTAGGTTTTGTCATTGTCATGTTAAGTAACTGGATCGTTAGACGTGTAGATAAAGACAGAGCATTGTTTTAGGAGGAGAGTCCATTATGACAAATTCAAAAAAAACAAAGAGATACCAGTTTTGGATCAATCTGATACTGATAGTGATGACATTGACCATTATTTTACCATTTTTGCTGGTATTTATTTCATCCATCACGGATGAAACAGTGTTGATCCGGAATGGATATTCCTTTTTCCCGGAAAAGGTAAGCTTTTATGCATATCAGTATATTATCAGACAGGGAGAGAAAATACTCCGTGCGTATGGCGTTACAATTCTTATTACAGTAGTAGGTACCTTTTTAAATCTGATGTTTTCAGCATTACTGGCATATCCGCTGTCTGTGAAGACATTGCCTTATAGAAGACAGATTACTTTTTTTGTATTTTTTACAATGTTATTTAATGGCGGTTTAGTACCTACATATCTGATGTACGTAAATTATTTTCATATAAAAAATACAATATGGGCACTGATAATTCCTAATTTGTTGCTGAGTGCGAACAATGTGCTGATGATACGGAGCTATTTTATGACAAGTATTCCGGAAGCATTGTATGAAGCGGCAAAAATTGATGGCGCAGGACATACAAAAATCTTTTTTCAGATTACGTTTCCACTTGGTAAACCTATCCTTGTAACCATGGGATTATTTTCGGCACTGGCATATTGGAATGACTGGACAAATGGTTTATACTATTTATCAGGAAATCAGGGACAGAAATTATATAGTATCCAGAATCTTTTGAATCAGATGATCACTGATATCCAGTATCTTGCAAGCGGTAAGGTTGCCGGAAATATAGGGGCAGAAGTTGCAAAACTTCCGACAACGTCCATAAGGATGGCAATTGCTTTTATAGCAATGCTTCCATTATTTATCATTTATCCGTTTTTACAGAAATATTTCGCAGAGGGTATTACGCTAGGGGCAGTAAAAGGTTAAAGGAATATCATGGCGTTTGGAAAAAAGATGAATTTAAAAAGACGAAAAAAGAAATCTTTAGCACAACAGAGTAAGCAAATATTAATTTTAATGACAGTCATTCTGGTAATTATTCTGGGAGGATGCACTTATGTTTTTAACAAAACAAGTGGGCAGATTTACGAACAGATGAGCCAGATGGCACAGTTGTATGCACAGGAGCTCGACAATCGTTTTTTGAGGATCAGCCGGAATCTTTTTTCTACGATCATGGATACCAATGAGACAAATTCCACGTTCTGGGGAAATGTAAATCTGATGAAGAATGGGGATTATTCGGAGTATGCGATCGGAAAACTCAGAGAAGAATATTTTTCTTCGGCATGGGAATATGGAACGGAATACAGGATTTTTTTATACACACATGATACGGATAAATTATATCAGCTTTCCCTGTCTTCGGACGGAAATTACACAATGTCATCTGATATTGCAGCATCTATCCGTGAACAGATAGACAAATTAGATGAAAAGACATATGCAGTGAAGCGGAAGTGGGATGTTTTGGAGTGCGATAATGAGGTATATATCTGTAAAATTGCACAAAAAAATGGAATTGCATTAGGATGCATTGTAAATGTAAAAAGTATCTTAGAACCATTCTCAAAGCTTTCGTTGGGAAAGCATGGATATGTAAGCCTTGTCGATCAGGATGAGGTCTGTATAGGTATGTTAGACCAGAGCGGAATCATATCAGAGCCGCAAAGTATGAATACCAAAAATACTTATACGATCCGTCAGGGATTATCCAGAGCACCCTTTGAGATCAGGATCGGGATTTCTTTAGGCGGTGTCTTAAGCCTGATGGCGGGAAGTCTGCTCGGGATGACAGTATTGATCTTTATGATTCTTATTATGAGTGGGATATTGCTTTTTCATGTGTATTCCAATATTATGAAACCGCTTAAAGTGTTCACACAAAACCTTCAGCAATATGATGAGGGTGGATATATGCTGAACATGACGGAAGGAAATCTGCTTGAATTAGAGCAGATTGATGGAAAATTCCGTACAATGATCCATCAGATCCGCAAATTGAAGATCACGCTATATGAACGGGAATTAGAGAAACAGAAAATTGAGATGGATTATCTGAAAATGCAGATCCGGCCGCATTTTTATTTGAATTGCCTGAACTTTATTTACAGCATGATCGACTTTGGCGATTATGAACACGCAAGGGCAATGACAAAAATCACTTCGGATTATCTTTCATATATTTTTCGGAATACAACGGACAGAGTTCCGGTTTTAGCGGAATCAAAGCATTGTGAAGATTATTTAAAAATCCTGCTGCTGAGGTATCCGGATAAGTTTACCTATTATATTGAAGTTCATGATGAAGTGGCAGATGCGGAGATATTTCCATTCTTAATACAGGTTTATGTTGAAAATGCTGCAAAACAGGCATTGATGGCAGATGAAAAAATGCTGATCTCAGTTACGGTATATCCTGAGGACAGGGACGATGAAAAATACGTTAATATTTTTATCTCGGATACGGGAAAGGGATTTCCGGACGAAATATTATGTAAACTACAAAATGGACAAAACATTTCTGACAATGGAAAACATATCGGTATTTGGAACTGTATGAGGCGGTTTCAGTATTATTATGGGGATCAGGGAGAGATCCATTTCAGCAATAGTCCATTAGGTGGTGCCGTTGTGGATATTCATGTTCCATATAAAATCGGAAGGAGCGATACACAGGAATGAAATTATTGCTGGTGGATGATGAACGTTATGTGATTGAAAGTATAAAGAAAAATATCTGCTGGGAGCGGACAGGTATTACTGAGATTTATACAGCATTTACAATGAAACAGGCGCAGGAAATTATAACAGCTGTTAAAATGGACATTATTATCAGTGATATTGTGATGCCTGCTGCAACAGGATTTGATCTGGTGCAATGGGTGAGGGAGCAGAATTTCAGGATACAGGTTATTTTTTTGACCAGTTATGCGGAATTTGACTATGCAAGACGTGCGATACAGCTGGAAAGCGTTGAATATCTGCTAAAACCAATTGATTTTGAAAAACTGGAAGAAGCATTAAAAAAAGCAGAACAGGCAGTGCTTCAGGAAAAACATATCGAAAAACTTACAGAAGCGAGTGAACAGTGGGAAAAAGACCGGACAATCCTGCAAAAGGATATCTGGAGAAATTTATTGAGCGGTAACATGACACAAAACCAGTTCTGCGAATCTGCAAAAAGGATGGATCTGTATCAGGATGGATTGATATATTTTAAACTGATCTGCTTTTATATGGATCATAAAGCGGAAGAGACACAAAAGTGGGAACCTTCGACCATCGAATTTGTCATGCAAAATGTGTTGACGGAGTTATTTAATTCCTTTTATGCCAGAGTGGACACCGTATTTTGTGAAAACGAATGTCGATACTGGGTGGTTCTGTCAACGGATAAAATGCCGGAAGAAGGAGAAAAAATAAGGGAAAAAGATCTGCTAAATCATTTTGTGCAATGGATAACAGATCATGTACATTCCTATTTTTGGTGTGGAGCGGGAAATTGGAGTGGATTTTCTGAAGTGACCGCACAGGCTGACGATTTGCAGAAGATGCGTGAAAGCAGTCTGTCGGTATGGAATGAGGTTATATATCTGTATGAGTTCCAGCCAAGTGGAACTGTCTATAAAAATCCGGAGCTGGATACATGGAAAACCCTTTTGGCAGGGGAGGAAGTGGAAGCAGTCATAGCAAGCATACGCAGTTATCTGGAGACAGTCAGGAAGAATGAGATGATCACACGGCAGTTTTTGCTGTCATTAAGGACGGACGTTACACAGATGGTGTATGTATGGCTGTCAGAGATGGGGATTTATGCCAATGCACTTTTTTCAGATAAAGAGAGTGAGAATTCCATGCTCGGTGCTGTAAATGGATTTAACGAAATGATGGAGTATGTAGAAAATCTGATGCGGAAAGCGGTTGGATATAAATTATATATCACAAAAGAAGACTCTGTCGCAGATCAGATATGTACATATATTGACAGTCATTTCAGGGAAGAGATACACAGAGATGAACTGGCAGAATTAGTCTATTTGAATACAGACTATATGTCTCGGATGTTCAAAAAAGAAAAGGGAGTATCTATAAGCAATTATATATTGCAGAAAAGGGTAGACGAAGCAAAAAAACTTTTGTGTGGCAGCAGTATTCCAATCAATACGGTTTCATTACATATTGGATATAGTAATTTTTCCTATTTTACAAAAATGTTTAAGGAGAATACAGGATTGACACCACTGGAATATAGAAGGAAATTTGGAGAGGAAACACACGTATGACAGAACAGAAATTAACAGAACTTTTGAGAGACATGTCTCTGGAAGAAAAAGTAAATCAGATGAGTCAGGTGACAGGAGGATTTTTTAATGGTGAAATCGTTGTCACAGGTCCTATGGCGGATAAGGGATTTACAGAAGACAATGTAAATCTTGCAGGATCAGTCATCGGATCCATGGGCGCTGAAACCCTGAAAAGTATACAAAAAAACTATATGGAAAAGCATCCGCACCATATTCCATTACTGTTTATGCTAGATGTCATAAATGGTTATAAGACGGTGTTTCCAATTCCGCTTGCGCAGGGAGCTTCCTTTGAACCGGAATTGTCAGAACAGTGTGCATCTGTGGCAGCAAAGGAGGCTTCGGTCAGCGGTCTTCATGTGACATTTGCACCTATGACAGATCTGGTAAGAGATGCAAGGTGGGGACGTGTCATGGAATCAACGGGAGAAGATCCTTACCTGAACAGTCTATTCTGTGCAGCAATGGTGCGTGGATTTCAGGGAAACAGCTTGAAAGATAACTATGCAATTGCAGCATGTGTCAAACATTTTGCAGGATATGGTGCACCGACAGCAGGGAGAGATTATAATACGGTAGAACTTTCAGAACATACATTCAGAGAGTTCTATCTGCCATCGTATCAGGCGGGAATAGATGCAGGTGCAGCTCTTGTTATGACATCTTTTAATACAGTTAACGGAATCCCGGCAACCGGAAATAAAAAGTTGATGCGGGACATTTTAAGAGAGCAGATGAAGTTCGATGGTGTACTTATATCAGACTGGGCAGCCATCGAGGAGACCATTTATCACGGATATTGTGCAGACAGAGAAGAAGCAGCAGTGCGTGCAGTGGAAGCAGGCGTAGATATTGACATGATGACAGGAATTTACAGTGAAAATCTGTGTCAGATGGTCAGGGATGGAAAAATAAGAGAAGAGCTTATAGATGAGGCATGTCTTCGTATTCTGCGGCTTAAAAATAATCTGGGACTCTTTGAGAATCCATATAAAGATGCAGATCAGAAAAAAGAACAGGAATATATTTTATGTGAGGAGCACCGGAAACTGGCTAGGGAAGCTGCAAAGAAATCTTTTGTTTTGTTGAAAAATGAGGAACATATCCTGCCTTTAGATCAACAGAAAAAGATCGCCTTTATTGGTCCGTATGTAGATAACAGAAACCTGTTTGGTGCCTGGTCATTTATCGCAGATGCAAAAGATGTTATGACGCTGCATGAGGCAGTACAGGAACAGTACGTTTCAGAAAACAGTACATTTTGCCAGGGATCACCAATGTTAGGGGCGGATGTATGTCTGGAAGGATTTGGAGAACAGCAGCAGCAATCTTATACGCAGGAGCAGGAGGAACATATGCTGCAAGAGGCGGTACAGGCAGCAGAAGAGGCAGATATCGTAGTACTTGCAATAGGAGAAGACCGTTTACAGTCGGGTGAAGCAACCAGTAACGCAAATATCAGAATCCCTGAGGTACAGGAAGCATTGCTTGATAGAATTGCGGAAGTCAATCAAAATATTGTAGTGGTTTTATTTTCAGGACGCCCGTTAGACATACGTGAAATAAACAAAAAGGCAAAAGCCATCCTTCAGGTGTGGCTGCCTGGAACAGAAGGAGCGAGGGCAATTGCGGACACTTTATTTGGAAAATATAATCCAAGTGGAAAACTGCCGATGAGTTTTCCATACTGTGTAGGACAGGTACCGGTACATTATAATGAATATTCAACAGGGCGCCCACATGTAGAAGGCAAAGATAAAGACAGATTCCGCTCGAAATATCTGGATATTCCAAATGAGCCATTGTATCCATTTGGATACGGTCTGAGTTACACAACATTTGAGGTATCAGATATTCATTTGGATCGGACATGGATGGATACATCGGGACAGATCGAAGCGGAGGTAACTGTAAAAAATACAGGAAACTGCACGGGAACAGAAACCCTGCAGCTTTATATCCATGATATTGCGGCTTCTGTAGTGCGTCCGGTCAGAGAATTGAAAGATTTTAAGAAGGTTACGCTTCGTCCGGGAGAGGAAAAGAAGGTAGTTTTTACCATAACAGAACAGCAGCTTCTTTTCTTGACGGAGAATGGAATCTATGAGAGCGAAGCAGGAGAATTCGAAATATTTATCGGAAAAGATAGTTTGACAGATAATAAAGCTTCATTTGTATTGAAGAAATAAGGAAGAAGTGAAAAAAGGCTTCCAACCCATCCGGGCTGGAAGCCTTACCTGTCCATTCTTATTTTGTCTTAGATTTCTTAGCAGCCTTTTCTTCATTCATGGATTTTTTCTCTTTCTGAAGTTCTTTGTTGGCGCTCTCAGCTTTTCTCTTTAACTTGGTTCTCCAGCTTACTTTGCCTTCCGGTTTCTCTAATGGACCGCGGACACCGGTAACTTTCGTGATATAAATACCACTTACTGTAGCTTTGACTTCTTTTTTCACAGGGATCATATCAAAACATGCATCATCAGCGATCAGAGTCATAACCTTTGGTCCGACCTTAGCCTTTACGATCGGAAGCTTGGAACGGCGCATAAGCTTTGGTGTCTGGTCAATGACTGCCTGTGGCAGACCGGACTGGTTCAGACGCATCCTCTTCTTATCAATAATCAACATAGTAACAGTCTGTGCAGTTGCAGCAAGCTGTGCATCCTGCTCGTCTTTTCTCTTCTGAGCTTTCTTTCCGAGGAAATATAAAGCAATTGTTGCAGCAATAAGCACTGCTAAAATAACTAATAATACAATTGTTACTGGACTCACAACGAAAATCCTCCCTAATTTCAAATTCGTGTTTTATTGTAGCATTGATTTTTGGAAAAAGCAATGTGATTTTGGGGAAATACCTTTTATTTTAGGGAAAATTGTGATATGTTATAAAAGTTAGACGGCAGACTCCGTCTTTTGGATTTCCGGCAGAAAAGCCGGAAAAGGAAATGAGGAAAAGAAAGGTAAGATTAAATGAAAAAGAGAGTGTTAGCACTTTTATTGTGTGTATCCACAGCGATCAGCATGACAGGATGCGGCAGCAAAGGTGAATCAGTTGAGGCAACGGAAGCAGTAGAGAACACCGAAAGCACAGAAGAGGTGCCGGCAGTTCCGCTTGCACAATATGATCTGAAGGGATCGGATTATGTGACATTGTGTGACTACAGTGCAATCCCGGTTACGATTTCAGGAGATTATGACGTCACAGATCAGGATGTGCTTGATTATGTGGAAAAGATTTTTACACAGGGCGGACCTTTTTATACGGCTGATCCGGACAAGACAACAGTGGAAGAGGGCGACATTGTAAACGTAGACTATGTCGGAAAATTAGACGGTGAGGCGTTCAGCGGCGGAACAGCAGAGGATCAGAATATTGATGTGTCCAACAATTCTTCCGCAAGCGGTTCCGGTTACATTGATGGATTTACAGACGGACTGATCGGTGCATCAGTAGGCGATGTGATCGATTCCAATGTGACGTTCCCGGATGAGTACCCGAATAACCCGGATCTTGCCGGAAAAGAAGTTGTATTTACATTTACGGTCAATTCTATCCAGAAGGAAGTGACCATGGATACGATGGATGATGAATTCGCATTGGAACAGTTTGGCGTGGATTCCGTAGATGGAGTGTACGAGCAGGTACGCCAGTATCTGGAGTCAAGCGCAGAGAGCACTCATAAAAATGATATTTACTCCGCTTTGGAGGATTATCTGTTAGAAAATTGTACCGTTGATATGCCGGCAGATTACAGATCTGATGTGATCGAAGCAATCCGTGCCAATTTCATTGACCGCTATTGCTCCGGGGATGAGAGCCAGATGGAAACGGTACTCAGCTCTTACGGCTATACAGAAGAGAGCATCGAGCAGGAATGGTCTGACAGTGTGGAGAGCAGTATCAAGTTAGAACTGATCGTAAAAGCCATTGCAGAAAAAGAAGATATCCAGATTGACGATACGGAGTTTGAAGATTATGTAAGCACGATCGTAAGCAGCGGCGGTTTCGGTGATGCTGACACGTTATATAGTAACTATGGTTATGGCGATTCTGTTTACGGAAAGAATCAGATCCGTGTGATTTATCTTGCAGGATTAGTTTTAGATAAGTTGGCAGAGACAGCAGAGGTTACGGAGAACGCAGTAGAAGAAACGACAGAATCTGTGGAAAGTACAGAATCCGCAGACAGCACAGAAGAATAAGAAAACGATACCGAAACAGAGGTATGAGATCATAAAAGAGTCGACAGACGTTGATGAGAGAAAGGGAGAGTAGAAAAATGGAATTAGTAAATGTAAGAGATTTATTCCGCAGACAGGATGAGTATGTGGATCAGACCATCGCGATCGGTGGCTGGGTGAGAAACATCCGTAACTCCAAAAACTTTGGATTTATCGTGGTAAACGACGGAACTTTTTTTGAGCCGGTCCAGGTTGTTTATTCCGATGTTCTGGAAAATTTTGAAGAGGTAGAAAAATTAAATGTCGGAGCAGCGATTATCGTTACCGGTAAATTAGTTGCAACTCCGGGTACAAAACAGCCATTTGAGATTCAGGCTGAAAAAGTGGAAGTAGAAGGTCCTTCTACACCGGATTATCCACTGCAGAAGAAAAAACACAGCTTTGAGTATCTGAGAACCATCTCTCATTTAAGACCGAGAACTAATACTTTTGAGGCTGTATTCCGTGTGCGTTCCCTCTGCGCTTATGCAATCCATAAATTTTTCCAGGAGAGGGATTTCGTGTATGTGCACACACCACTGATCACCGGAAGCGATTGTGAGGGCGCTGGCGAGATGTTTCAGGTAACCACACTTGACATGAACGATCTTCCAATGACAGAGGATGGAAAAGTAGATTACAGCAAAGACTTCTTCAATAAACCGACTAATCTTACTGTAAGCGGACAGCTGAACGGTGAGACTTATGCGATGGCATTTAAGAACATCTATACCTTTGGACCTACTTTCCGTGCAGAAAACTCCAACACGACAAGACATGCGGCAGAGTTCTGGATGATCGAGCCGGAGATCGCATTTGCAGATTTAGAGGATGACATGATCTTAGCTGAGAGCATGTTAAAATATGTCATCAACTATGTATTAGAAAATGCGCCGGAAGAGATGGCATTCTTCAACAGCTTTATCGATAAAGGGCTGTTAGAGAGATTACAGCATGTTGCAAACTCTGATTTCGCACGTGTGACTTATACAGAAGCAGTTGAGATCTTAGAGAAGAACAACGATAAATTTGATTACAAAGTATCCTGGGGCTGTGATCTTCAGACCGAGCATGAGCGTTATCTGACTGAGCAGGTATTCAAACGCCCGGTATTTGTAACTGATTATCCAAAGGAGATCAAAGCTTTCTACATGAAGCTGAATCCGGACGGAAAAACAGTTGCAGCAGTAGACTGTCTGGTTCCTGGCATCGGTGAGATCATCGGAGGAAGCCAGAGAGAGGATGATTACGAAAAATTACTTGCAAGGATCAATGAACTTGGACTGAAAGAGGAAGATTATGGTTTCTATCTTGACCTCCGCAAATACGGTTCTGCAAGACATGCAGGATTCGGACTTGGATTTGAGCGCTGCGTCATGTACTTAACAGGTATGTCCAATATCCGTGACGTTATCCCGTTCCCAAGAACTGTTAACAACTGCGAATTATAAAATTGAGTTTCATATCGTAGGTGATTGCGAAAACAATTGTGTTTTCTGCCATCTACGATATTTTTAGACAATTGCGAAACTCATGAAAATCTAAATTGAATTGTGAAAAATTAACAAAAGCTTGAGAAAACACTGGGTGAGCCAAAATCGAACAAGTTCGATTGGTACTTAGAAGGCAGGTACGATGTCAATCGTGACTGGCTTCTTAGTACCGTTACCAGCGACACGTAGCGGGAGCGTGTTTTCGAAAATTTTGTTGATTTTGAACAATTGAAAGAAGAGTAGGATGAGTTTCGCAAACGCCTATATACGATATTTAGATAACAAGGAGATGGATTGTATGAGATATGTTTTGGAAAATGACACATTGCGCGTGGAGATCGATTCTTTTGGGGCAGAACTAAAATCCGTAAAGAGAAAATCCGACGATAAAGAGTACATGTGGTATGCGGACAAAAAATATTGGGGAAGAACCTCCCCTGTGTTGTTTCCGTTTGTGGGGAACTGCAGAAATAAAGAGTACCGCTATGGCGGAAAAACGTATGCAATAGGGCAGCACGGCTTTGCAAGGGATATGGAACATACCATGGAATCCCAGACAGAGGATACCATCTGGTTTTCTTTACATTCCAATGAGGAAACGATGGAAAAGTATCCATTCGCGTTTGTTTTGAAAATTGGATACAATTTGACAGGCAATGAATTAAAAGTTATGTGGAAAGTGGAAAATCCGGATACAAAGACCTTATATTTTTCCATCGGCGCACATCCGGCTTTCTTATGTCCGTTTCATGACGAAGAAAGCAAGCTTGGATATGGCCTGCAATTTGCAGGACTAAAGGAAGTGCATCATCATGGAAATACACCGGATACCGGACTGGCAGTAATGAGTGAAGATATTGTGATCCCATTGGAGGATGAGAAAGTATACTTTACACCGGGATTTTTTGACCGCTGCACTTATATGGTGGAAGGAAAACAGACCGGGGAAGTTTCACTGGTCACACCGGATGGAAAGCCTTATGTGACCATGGATTTTGACGCACCTTTATTTGCAATCTGGTCACCGGAAGGAAAAGACGCACCGTTTGTCTGCATTGAACCATGGTATGGAAGATGTGATGCGGATGATTTTGAGGGCACATTAGAGGAACGGGCATACGAGAATGCAGTGGAGCCGGAGCAGACATTTGAGGCTTCTTACAGCATCCGTTACCTGTAAAAAGAAGAAAACTTTCATCTGCCATGACAGGACATAAGCGCACATTTTAGAAAAATCCGCATAATCAGCCGGACAGCATCATATATATAGAAAGAAGTGAAAGTCTGGTGGTGGCGGATTGAGAACAGGATTGAAATTAAAGGCGCGAGATGCAAAGGAAAACCCGGCAAAAGTGCTGGCGATCGTCCTTTTTATCATGTTTATCCTAAGTGCGTTATTGTTGTTGCTTCTGGCATTGCTTTTATACCGGCTGGAACTCACGGAAGCAGTTGTCAAAATGGCAGTGATCGTGATTTATATCATAACGGGGCTGACGGGCGGCATTCTGATTGGGAAAAAGATCCGGAATAAAAAGTTTCTCTGGGGTTTTGTGGCGGGAACGGTTTATTTTGGAATTTTATTTGCCGTCTCGCTTATTATAAAGGGTGGAACAGGCATTGAACCGGTGAAAATGATCACAACATGGGTGCTCTGTGCGTGTGCCGGAACAGCAGGCGGTATGATCAGTTAAAAAAATGCTTTTCTTATGAAAAACTATGTGTTATACTATAGAACAGCAAAAAAGATGTTAAAGGAGAAATAATCATGAAACACGTTAAAACATTAAATACTAGAAAATTACAGAACACAATAAAAAAAGGTGGATGCGGCGAATGTCAGACATCCTGCCAGTCTGCTTGTAAGACTTCCTGCACAGTAGGAAACCAGACTTGCGAGAACAGATAAGTTTAAGCCTAAAAGTGAATTATGACACTCACAAACGACCGTTCGCGCAGCGTGCGGTCATTTGTACGTTATAGATATGTGTAATGATCCTATATATTAGAGGAAAAGAAGATAGAAAGTGAGGAAATATTATAGTGGTTCATCAGTATAAGAACAACGGCTATGATATTGTTCTGGATGTAAACAGCGGCGCGATTCATGTGGTGGATGACGTAACATACGATGTCATTGCCCTGTATGAAGGACATACAAGAGAAGAGATTGTGAATTCTCTGCGGGAGCGCTATCCGGAGACTGAAGTGGAAGAGGCACTTGATGAGGTGCAGATGCTGGTCGACAATGAGGAGCTTTTTACGAAGGATACCTACGAGAACTATATCATGGATTTCAAAAAGCGCCCGACGGTCGTGAAGGCTCTGTGCCTGCACATTGCGCATGACTGCAACCTTGCCTGTCAGTATTGCTTTGCCGAGGAGGGTGAGTACCACGGAAGAAGGGCTCTTATGTCCTTTGAAGTCGGGAAGAAGGCACTTGATTTTCTGATTGCCAATTCCGGCAACAGACGCAACCTGGAGGTGGATTTCTTCGGCGGGGAACCGCTTATGAACTGGCAGGTGGTCAAGGACCTTGTGGCATACGGCAGAGAGCAGGAGAAGCTTCACGACAAGAAGTTTCGCTTTACGCTGACAACAAACGGTGTGCTTTTAAATGATGAGGTTATGGAATTCTGTAACCGCGAGATGGGCAATGTCGTTTTAAGTATTGACGGACGGAAGGAAGTTCACGATAAGATGCGGCCGTTCCGCAAGGGTGCGGGAAGCTATGATCTGATCGTGCCGAAGTTCCAGCAGTTCGCGGAGAGCAGACATCAGGATAAGTATTATGTGAGAGGAACCTTTACACATTATAATCTTGATTTTTCGGAGGATGTGCTGCATCTTGCAGATCTCGGATTCAAGCAGATTTCGGTGGAGCCGGTTGTGGCGGAGCCGAAGGAGCCGTACGCAATCCGGGAGGAGGATCTCCCGAAGCTCTTCGAGGAGTATGACAAGCTGGCAGTTGAGATGATCAGACGTCATAAGAGCGGAGAAGATTTTAATTTCTTCCACTTTATGATCGATCTTGAGGGCGGTCCGTGTGTGGCGAAGCGTCTTTCCGGCTGCGGTTCGGGAACCGAGTATCTGGCGGTCACCCCGTGGGGCGATTTCTATCCGTGTCATCAGTTTGTCGGAAATGAAAAGTTCCTTCTCGGAAATGTCGATGCTGGCATCTTAAATACAGACATTCGCGACGAGTTTAAATGCTGCAATGTCTATGCGAAGGAGAAATGCCGCAAGTGTTTCGCAAGATTCTACTGCAGCGGCGGCTGCGCGGCGAATGCCTACAATTTCAGCGGCGACATCTGCGGAGCATATGACATCGGATGTGAGCTTCAGAAAAAGCGCATCGAATGTGCGATTATGATAAAAGCTGCAGAGGAGGAACAAAAGAATGAAGAAGAGTAAAGCGATTGTTATTTTGATCGTGATCCTTGGCGCACTGGCGGGACTTGCTTATTATGCATCCATCATTCTTTCTTCGACGGGAATCGGGGAAGAGATGAGCATTCCGCTTGGTCTGGATCTATCCGGCGGTGTCTCCATTACCTATCAGGTTGTGGATGACAACCCAAGTGCGGAGGATATGAGCGATACGATCTACAAGCTGCAGAAGCGTGTAGAGGGCTACAGCACGGAGGCGTCTGTCTACCAGGTGGGAGATGACCGTATTACGGTTGAGATTCCGGGCGTATCGGATGCCAATGCGATTCTGGAGGATCTCGGTAATCCGGGTTCCCTGGAGTTCCAGCTTCCGGACGGAACAGTTTACATGACGGGTGACCAGGTTGCGGATGCGCAGGCGGGAACCACAACAGACAGCTACGGCAACAAGCAGTATGTGGTACAGTTAAAGCTCACAGACGACGGAGCAAAGCTGTTTGCGGATGCCACCACAGACAATGTCGGCAATTATCTGCCGATCGTGTATGACGGCGAGACGATCAGCTATCCGCAGGTAAAGGAAGCCATCACCGGCGGTACCGCACAGATTTCCGGCATGAAGACCTATGAGGATGCCGAGACACTGGCAACACAGATCCGTATCGGTTCTCTTTCCTTAAAGCTGCAGGAGCTGGAATCCAGCGTTGTAGGAGCACAGCTGGGAAGCCAGGCAATCTCTTCCAGCTTAAAGGCAGCAGCCATCGGTTTAGTGATCGTCATGATCTTCATGATTGTGATGTATCAGATTCCGGGTCTGGCGGCAGCCATCGCGCTGGCAATCTATACCTGTCTGGTAATTGCTACATTGTACTTATTTGAGATTACACTGACACTGCCGGGTATTGCGGGTATCATCCTAAGTATCGGTATGGCGGTCGATGCGAACGTCATTATCTTCGCGCGTATCCGTGAGGAGATTGCGACGGGCAAGACGGTCAATTCTTCAATGAAGATCGGTTTTAAGAAGGCAATGTCAGCCATCCTTGACGGTAACATCACAACGATCATCGCGGCGCTGGTACTGATTGCGCTGGGTTCCGGTACAGTCAAGGGATTTGCATACACTCTGATGATTGGTATTGTACTTTCCATGTTCACAGCGCTTGTCGTGACAAGATGGATCCTGTATTCCTTCTATGCCATCGGTATCCGTGACGAGAAGTTCTATGGCCGTGCAAAAGAGCGCAGGACGCTGAACTTCCTTGGAAAGAGAGGCGTATTCTTTGCGGTTTCTCTGGCAATGATTGCAGCGGGATTTATCGGAATGGGCGTTCATGCGGCCAAGGGAAGCGGAGCGTTGAACTATGGTCTGGATTTTGTGGGAGGTACTTCCACCACTGCAGATTATGGTAAGGATTACACGATTGAAGAGATTGAGAATACCATCGTTCCGGTGGTTGCAGATGTGATCGGCGACAATGACATCATGGCGAACAAAGTGGAAGGTACGACACAGATTACGGTAAAGACGCGTACCCTGACGCTGGATGAGAGAGATACGCTGGAGCAGGCACTGGTGGATCAGCTTGGAGCGGATGAATCTTCCATTACATCACAGAGTATCAGCTCCACTGTCAGCAATGAGATGCGTTCCGATGCCATCGTTGCTGTGATTGTAGCTTCGATCTGCATGCTGATCTACATCTGGTTCCGGTTCAAGGATATCCGTTTTGGTGCAAGTGCGATTATTGCGCTGCTGCACGATGTGCTGGTAGTGCTGGCGGTTTATTCACTGCTTCGTATTTCCGTCGGAAATACCTTTATCGCATGTATGCTGACGATCATCGGTTACTCTGTCAATGATACGATCGTTATCTTTGACCGTATCCGTGAGAACCTGGGCAGGACAGCTGCAAAGCAGACGCCGGAGCTTCTGGCGGAGGTTGCCAACAAGAGTTTGACACAGACGCTTTCACGAAGCATCAATACGTCGCTGACAACCTTTATCATGGTATTTATGTTGTTCTTACTCGGTGTTGCAAGTATCCGTGAGTTCGCACTTCCGTTGATGGCAGGTCTGCTCTGCGGAGCATATTCTTCCATCTGTATTGCAACGGAGCTGTGGTACATCATGAGACTGCATCTTGGCAAGAACAGACTGATCAAGAAATAAAATAAATAGTAAGGGGCTGCAATACATTGACCAAAGATGTATTTGCGGTCCTTTTTATTTCCCTGCAGGAAAAAGGAAAATAACGGGAAGCAGGCATGAAGAAACGTACGATAGCGTGTATAATGGCATGGCGCAGAGATTGACCCTGCCATATTTACCTTCTGGCAGTACAGTGAAGAGGGAAGTGTGGATGGAATTAAGAGAGCGGTAGATCTGGATGTTCAGTTTGCGGAGTGACATGAAAACGGTCATTGAGGAGAAATGAGATGGATGGGATGAAGTTGTTTGCAATCTATTTGGCGGTTATGAATGTGATCGGTGTGGCGGTCATGTGGTCGGATAAGAAGCGCGCAAGACTGCACCGGTGGCGGATTCCGGAGAAGGTGCTCTTTGGTGTGAGCCTGCTTGGGGGAAGCGCGGGAACCTGGGCAGGAATGTATTTGTTCCGCCACAAGACAAAGCACTGGTATTTTGTGGCCGGAATGCCGCTCATTCTGGTTTGCCAGGCGGCACTTGCGATTTATCTGGTGCGCTTATATGTTTTATAACAAATTGTTATAGACGGTATGTGTTTTCTGATTGAATAAAGATACAAAGTCATTTATAATGAGTAGCATAGCCGTAGAAAGACAAGTGTTTTTCGTAGAAAGACAGTGCGGCGGTTCAGGAAGGGAGAATACATACGATGTATACAATGGAAGATATTGAAGCGGTGGATGTGGAAATCGCGCAGGCAATAAAGGATGAGTTTGACAGACAGAACAGCCATATTGAGCTGATCGCGTCGGAGAACTGGGTAAGCCCGGCGGTGATGTCTGCGATGGGAAGCGTTTTGACCAATAAATATGCGGAAGGGTATCCGGGGAAGCGCTATTACGGCGGATGTGACTGCGTGGATGTCGTGGAGGAGCTGGCGAGAGAGCGCGCGAAGAAGCTCTTCGGCTGTGATTATGTCAATGTGCAGCCGCATTCCGGAGCACAGGCGAATATGGCAGTGCAGTTCGCGATTTTAAAGCCGGGCGACACCGTGATGGGGATGAATCTGGATCACGGCGGACATCTTACGCACGGTTCACCGGTCAATTTTTCCGGAACCTATTTTCATATCGTACCGTACGGTGTGAACGACGAGGGATTCATCGATTACGACAAGGTGATGGAGATTGCCCTCGAGTGCAAGCCGAAGATGATTATTGCAGGTGCCAGTGCCTACGCGCGCACGATCGACTTTAAGAAATTCCGTGAGATCGCGGACGCCTGCGGTGCCGTGCTCATGGTTGACATGGCGCACATTGCTGGTCTGGTTGCGGCGGGACTTCATCCAAGCCCGATCCCGTATGCGGATGTCGTGACAACGACCACGCACAAGACTCTGCGCGGACCGCGCGGCGGAATGATTCTCTGCAATCAGGAAGCAGCAGACAAGTACAACTTTAACAAGGCGATCTTCCCGGGAATCCAGGGAGGTCCGCTGATGCATGTGATCGCGGCGAAGGCAGTCTGCTTCAAGGAAGCGCTGCAGCCGGAGTTTAAGGTGTACCAGCAGAACATCATCGACAATGCGCAGGCGCTGTGCAAGGGACTGATGAACCGCGGTATCAGGATCGTATCGGGAGGCACCGACAATCACCTGATGCTTGTCGACCTGACGAATTTTGACCAGACCGGAAAAGCGGTGGAGAAGCTTCTGGATTCCGTAAATATCACCTGCAATAAAAATACGATTCCGAATGATCCGAAGTCTCCGTTCGTGACGAGTGGTGTGCGTCTCGGTACGCCGGCGGTGACATCCCGCGGATTCAATACCGGGGATATGGATCAGATTGCGGAGGCGATTGCCATGATGATCAAGGAGGGAGAGCCGGCGGCAGATCGCGCCAGAGCGATTGTGGCGGAGCTCACCGCAAAATATCCGTTAAAATAAAATCTTTCAAAGTGTGTAGACTAGGCTTCCGTGCATATTGTGAGTGTTCAATATGCGCGGAGGCTTTTTTAATGTTCTATTCTACAAAAATTATTAAGAATTAAACGCTATGTATCGGGTCTGAAAAGATGATAGAATAAAGAAAAGAAAGTAACCCGTCTGGGGCAGAGGAGGAGCTATGGGCAAAAAGAGCGTTGGAATTCTGATCGGTGTGGCAGCAGTGGCTGCTGTTCTGGGAGGAACCGGTTATTATTTCCGGGATGATATCAGGCAGATGATACCGATCTTTGATGACGGAAGTTCAGAGGACAAGGTCTATGTGGAGAAGGTATCCCGCATTATGAATCAGTATGCAGGTGTTTCCAACCGGTATAACGGTGTGGTGGAGACGCAGGATTCATACGAGGTGAATGTGGATTCTTCCCGGACGATCAGCGAGATCAAGGTGGAGGTCGGCGATGAGGTCGAGGAGGGACAGACTCTGGTCACTTACGACACCAGTGACCTTACCATGAAGATTGAGCAGGCGAAGCTGGAGCTGGAAGGCATCCAGAATGAGATAGATAATTACAACAAACAGATCGACACACTGACGAAAGAGATGGAGAAGGTGGACGAATCGGAACGCTACGATTACACCACACAGATTCAGAATATCCAGAACTCCATCGCACAGAAACAGTTCGATATGGAGAGCAAGAAGCTTGAGATCTCCAAGGAGCAGAAACAGGTCAGCAGTTCTTCCGTTGTGAGCAAGGTGGCGGGAGTGGTCAAGGAGATCAATGAGAAAGGCGTGGACAGCAACGGGAACAGCGCGCCGTTTATGACGATCTTACAGACTGGAGAGTACCGGATCAAGGGAAGCATCGATGAGCAGAATGTCTGGATGCTTTCCGAGGGACAGGAGGTTGTGATCCGCTCGCGTGTGGACGGCACGAAGACGTGGAGCGGAACGATCGGGAAAATTGACACGGAGAGCCCGCAGCAGGGGAACGATAACGGCTATTACAGCACTTCTTCGGCGGGAGATACACAGTCAGCGTCCAAGTATCCGTTCTATGTGGATCTCGACTCGGTGGACGGACTGATCCTGGGGCAGCATGTGTACATCGAGCTGGATCAGGGACAGGAGGAAGTGAAGGAAGGTCTGTGGCTGTACGGCTCCTACATCGTGCAGGACGAAGATACCCCGTATGTGTGGGCGGCTAATGAGAAAAACCGTCTGGAGAAGCGCTACATCGAGCTGGGAGAGTACGATGCGGATATGGATGAGTATGAGATCGTATCAGGGCTTGCAGAGGACGATTACATTGCCTGGCCGATGGCTGGTCTCTATGAGGGTGTGACGACCGTGACCGACGAGGCGGAAGTGGATTATTCTTCTCCGCTTTACAATCAGCCGGCGGACGAGAATCTGTACGATACAGAGGGTGTCTATGACACGGAACTGCTCTATGATGTGTTGGACAGCGTCTATGATACAGAACTGCCGGATGAAATGTATGACGGTATGGATGCCGGAGAAGGGACAGAGGCGGAGGTGGCAGAATGATACTGAATCTGCAGAATATCTACAAAGACTATCAGCAGGAGAAGCTGGTTGTGCCGGTGTTAAAGGATGTATCGCTGACGGTCGAGGAAGGAGAGTATGTCGCCATTATGGGACCGTCCGGTTCCGGTAAGACCACGCTGATGAATATTATCGGGTGTCTCGACCGACCGACGAGCGGTACTTACGAGCTGGCGGGGGAGAACGTGCTCAAATTAAAAGACAGGGAGCTCTCGGATCTCCGCTTAAAGAGCATCGGGTTCGTGTTCCAGAGTTTTCAGCTGATGCCGCGGGAGAGCGCCGTGGAAAATGTGGCGCTTCCGCTCAGCTACGCCGGAGTGCGCAAAAAGGAGAGGCGGATCCGCGCGACGAAAGCGCTCGAGAGAGTGGGACTCGGGGATCGTGTCAATTTCAGACCGACGCAGCTTTCCGGCGGACAGAAGCAGCGTGTCGCCATCGCCCGCGCGATGGTCAACCATCCCAAGATTCTGCTGGCGGATGAGCCGACAGGAGCTCTGGACTCCAAATCCGGCGAGCAGATCATGGAGCTTTTTGACAGCCTGAACGAAGAGGGCGTTACCATCGTCATGATTACGCATGATCCCAGGATTGCGGCGAAAGCCAAGCGGATTGTCCGGATCATCGACGGTGAGATCTATGAGGGAGAGGGGGACGGAGCGGTATCATGAAGATTAAGAAAGTGATTGCGGTCATCGCAGGTATTGCGGTCACCCTCTCGGCTGCGGTGGGAGGCGTATACGGGTATAAGTCCTATCAGGACAAAAAGCTTGTCGCGGAAGTGCAGCCGGTTTCCAACCTCAACTGGGGATACTGGGGAGACACGGAGACAAGTTACGGCACCGTCACGAACGATTCCTCACAGGAGATCTATCTGGATGATTCCAGAATGATCAAAGAGGTCTATGTGGAGAAGGGGGATGAGGTGCAAAAGGGAGACCCGTTGCTCGCCTATGACACGGCGGAACTCCAGATAGAGATTGAACGCAAAAAACTCGATATCAGCACGATCGAGAATAACATCGAGAGACAAAAATACAAGTATGAAATGTTAAAGACGCAGACGCCGGTGAAAAAAGATCCGCCGAAGCTGAACGAGGAGCAGCTTGCCTGGTATCAGCACATGGACGAGGAAAACCGCCTGACAGAGACAGATAAGAACGACAGCAGAATCTACAACTATCTGACGGCGGCCTCCATTCCCTACAACGTGACGACCAATGCGGCGGGGGAACTGGTGTATCCGGCGGGAACAGCGGAAGAACCGTATATTTATTATGTCAACCAGAATGCATACGCCTACGGCGGCTTTTTCAATGCCATCCGTCCTACCGCGGAGGGAGGCAGCGGAAAACATGTGCGCGTGATCGTCTGCAAGAAGGATGCGGACGGTAAGATGGTGCTTGACACCGATGAAGCGACCGGGCGGCAGACGCCGGTTGCGGATGATACAGTGTCCCCGAATACCGTCGAGTTAAACGGCAGCGATTTTCCGGCGGATTACGATGAGAGCCGCATGTGGTATCTGTTTTCGGGAAAAGAATACATACCGACCTCCCTTGCGGATGAGTACATGCAGGCGTACGAGGATTTTATGGCGGACTGGGAGGTGCCAAAGGGATATACTTCCGAGGAACTCTATCAGGAGGCGGCTGACATTGAAGAAAAATTAAAGACGCTCGATATCCAGCGCAGACAGGAACAGCTGGCGCTCGAGTCCATGGAGAAAAGCGCGACGGACGGTGTGGTCTACGCGGAGGTGGACGGCGTCGTGAAGACGGTCGGCGACCCGGACGAGAAGCCCGAGCAGGGACAGGCGTTTCTGGTGGTAACCGGAGATGACGGGCTTTATGTGAAGGGGACGATCAGTGAGCTGCTTTTGGATGATGTGAAGATGGGAACCGTGGTGACTGCCAACTCCTGGGAGAGCGGTATGACGTTCGATGCCACAATCACGGAAATATCGGATTATCCGGTTTCGGGTAACTCATGGGGCGAAGGAAATCCCAATGTCTCCTACTATGAGTACACGGCTTATATCGAGGACAGCTCCGCGCTCCGCAACGGGGAGGCGGTAGATCTGTCCATATCGACCAATCAGTCGGATGGCGGCGGCATTTTTATAGAAAAAGCGTATGTGAGGTCGGAGGATGGAAAGTCGTACTGCATGATTGCAGATGAGAATAACCGGCTGAAAAAACAGTATGTGGTGATCGGAAGAACGGTGTACGGATCTGCGGTAGAGATCAAGTCGGGTCTGACGGAGGACGACCGCATCGCATTCCCGTACGGGAAAAATGCGGTGGAGGGCGCTGCCGTCACGGACGAATCATCCAATTATTAAAGGAGGAACGGAGATGTTTGAAAATATAAGATTATCTTTCCGCGGAATCTGGGCTCACAAGATGCGTTCCTTCCTGACGATGCTGGGAATTATTATCGGTATTGCAGCTATTATTGCGATTGTATCTACAATTAAGGGAACAAATGAGCAGATCAAGCAGAACCTGGTCGGAGCCGGTGAGAATACTGTCGAGATTTCCCTGTATCAGGGAGAGTGGGAATACGAGATGGAGTACAACGGCATTCCGGAGGGCGTGCCGCTTGTGGCGGACGAAGTGGTTGAACAGCTCAAGGAGATCCCGCATGTGGAAAATGTGTCGCGCTATCTGAGCCGGCAGGATTACAACGGAGTCTATCATCTGAACACCGGGCTTTCCGGCGGTTATGTCAAGGGCGTTGACGCGGCTTATTTTGACACCTGCAATTATATTATGAAGGAAGGGCGCGGATTCACGCAGCAGGATTTTGACCAGTATCACAAGGTGGCGATTCTGGATGAGGATTCGGCGGACGCACTGTTCCAGGGAGAGGAAGCTGTCGGGGAGACGATTGAGATTCAGCAGGAGCCGTATGTTGTGGTGGGAATTGTGACAAAGGCGAAAAAGTTTGAACCGGTCATCAACTCGATTGATGACTATTATACCTACGCGCAGGATTCCGCCGGCTCTGTGTATGTGCCGGCGACGACCTGGCCGATCATCTATCAGTACGACGAGCCACAGAATGTGGTGCTGCGCGTGGAGAGTACGGATGATATGACCAGCGCCGGAAAAGCGGGAGCGGATCTGCTAAACGGGTATCTGTCGGTTTCGGACACGACGATCCAGTATAAGGCAAAAGACCTGATGGAGCAGGCACAGCAGATTCAGGAACTCAGCAGTTCCACCAACACCATGTTGATCTGGATTGCCGGCATTTCGCTGATTGTCGGCGGTATCGGCGTCATGAACATCATGCTGGTATCGGTGACGGAGCGGACGCAGGAGATCGGTCTGAAAAAGGCGATCGGGGCGCGCAAGTCCCGGATCCTTGGACAGTTTCTGACGGAGGCGGCGGTGCTCACCAGTCTGGGCGGTCTCATCGGCGTGCTGGTCGGAATTATTCTCGCGCAGGTGATCTCGTATGTGACGACGACGCCGGTGGCGATCAGCGTTCCGGCAGCCGTGGGAGCGGTGGCGTTTTCTATGGTCATCGGAATTGTATTCGGTGTGTTCCCATCCTACAAGGCGGCGAATTTAAACCCGATCGATGCGCTGCGGCATGAGTAAGCAAAAAAATAATGACAGCGCTGCGGACAGAAAGGAGCTGGCATGATAAAAAGAATTGTCATGATGGAGGGCGGAGTGGAGACACTATCCTACTTCTCCCATCAGATGGCAGGGGAGTTTCAAAAACTGGGATACGCAGTATTTTTCTATGATCTGAAACAGGAGGAGAGCAGCGCTGGAAAGCTGCGCAAGTTTATCAGACCGCGCGAGACGGTGCTTGTGACCTTCAATTTTCAGGGACTGGAAAAGGAGGCGGGCGTGTACCGCGAGGGGATCGGTTATCTCTGGGATACCTACCACATTCCCTGTTATAATATTGCCGCCGACCATCCGTACTTTTACGATGACAGGCTGAAGGATCTGCCGGAAAAATACCGGCATATCAGCATCGACCGGAGACAGAAGGCATATTTTGAAGAATTTTATCCGGAGTATGTGTCGCGGGGATTTCTGCCGCTTGCGGGAACCGGATTGCGGCAGGGAGAAGACGAAGCTAAGACGGGAAAAGCGGGGGCACAGGGTGACGCAGAGCAGGCGGCGCCCTGCTATGACGTGATCCTGACCGGAAATTACACAAAACTTTCCTTTTTTGAACCCTATATCAACTGGATCAATGAGGAGTATGCGGCATTTTACCGGGGGATCATAGACGATCTGTTGGAACATCCGGCCTGCACGGTGGAGGAAGTGGCGCTTGCCCACTGCGAGCGGGAGATGGGAAAAGAGCCCAATGATCAGCTGCGGATTGCCCTGCACAAGATGATTTTCATCGATCTGTATGTGCGCAATTACTGGCGGGGAAAGGCGGTGCGCACGCTCGTCAATGCAGGAATTCCGGTACATGTGGTCGGAAAAGGCTGGGAGGAACTGGAGGATGTGAGACATCCGGAGTGCCTGAAGCTGCACTCGCAGACCGCTTCCGTTACCTGCCTTGAGATGCTGGCGGACGCGAAGGTGTCTTTGAACGTGATGCCGTGGTTTAAGGACGGAGCGCATGACAGGGTGTTTAATTCCATCTTAAACGGAGCGGTATGTGTGACCGATCCGAGCTGTTACCTGGAAGAGGAACTTCATGAGGGCGAGGGCGTCTGCTATGTTGCGCTGCAGGATATGGACGCTCTTCCGGAAAAAGTGAAGGATTTATTGCAAAATGATTCCGGGAGGAATGAGATTGTGCAGCGTGGCAGAGCGATTGTGGAGCAGAAGCATACCTGGGCACAGCGCGCGAAGACGCTGGCAGCGTGGATTGCGGAGGATGCCGCGCAATAGATAAAGGACAAAGTGCGGAAAACACAGGGGATTCGATGAGGACTGGGCGCGGAACGGGCGAATCTGCATATTAACCTTGCATTTTGCGGATAATCATTATATAATAGCGGAAGAATTGGCGATGAAGAAAGCTGCGGTTTGAAGACTGCGACAGAGAGCCGGTGGGTGGTGCGAACCGGTGCAGGATAGAATCTTTCCACTTTTGGAGCCGGCAGTGAAAGCTGCGAGGGTCGTATCCTTTAACATACGTTTGAGAGGTCGCAGGAACATGCCTGTGGCAAGATGGGTGGCAACGCGGAAGCAGAACCTTTCGTCCCATGTGCAAGTGGTGCCCGGTCAGAGATGACGGGGACATTTGACACAGGGGCGAAAGGTTTTTTTGTTCCTGTGCGGATAGAACAGAAGAATTTAGGAGGAAATGACATGATCGATCTGAAGTTTTTGAGAGAGAACCCGGAGGTTGTAAAGCAGAACATTAAGAACAAATTCCAAGATCACAAGCTTCCGCTTGTGGATGAGGTGATTGAACTTGATGCCAAGGCGCGCAAGACACAGCAGGAAGCAGATGATCTTCGTGCAAAGAGAAATCAGCTGTCCAAAGAGATCGGTAAGCTGATGGGGCAGGGCAAAAAGGACGAGGCTGAGGCTGTCAAGACACAGGTTGCAGAGGGAGCTGCCCGTCTGGCAGAATTAGAGGAAAAAGAAAAGGAACTTCAGGAGAAAGTTACCAAGATCATGATGACGATCCCGAACATCATTGATCCGTCCGTACCGATCGGCAAGGATGATTCCTGCAATGTGGAGATCGAGAAGTTTGGCGAACCGGTTGTTCCGGATTTTGAGATCCCGTATCACACCGAGATCATGGAGCGTTTTAACGGCATTGATCTGGATGCTGCAGGCAAGGTGGCAGGAAACGGATTTTACTATCTGATGGGCGATATTGCGCGTGTGCACTCCGCAGTGCTCTCCTACGCGAGAGATTTCATGATCGACCGCGGTTTTACCTACGTGGTGCCGCCGTTTATGATCCGCAGCAATGTTGTGACGGGCGTTATGAGTTTTGATGAGATGGATGCCATGATGTACAAGATCGAGGGCGAGGATCTTTATCTGATCGGTACCTCCGAGCATTCCATGATTGGTAAGTTCATCGATACAATCAACGATGAGGAGAAGCTGCCATATACACTGACATCCTACTCTCCGTGCTTCCGCAAGGAGAAAGGCGCGCACGGCATCGAGGAGCGTGGTGTTTACCGTATTCACCAGTTTGAGAAGCAGGAGATGATCGTAGTCTGCAAGCCGGAAGAGTCCAAGATGTGGTACGACAGACTGTGGCAGAACACGGTTGACCTGTTCAGAAGCCTGGATATCCCGGTCCGTACCTTGGAGTGCTGCTCCGGCGATCTGGCAGATCTGAAAGTGAAGTCCTGCGATGTTGAGGCATGGTCTCCGAGACAGAAGAAGTATTTCGAGGTTGGAAGCTGCTCAAACCTCGGCGATGCACAGGCGAGAAGATTAAAGATCCGTGTAAAGGGCAAGGATGGCAGCAAGTATTTTGCACATACCTTGAACAACACGGTGGTTGCGCCGCCTAGAATGCTGATCGCGTTCTTAGAGAACAACCTCAACGCAGACGGAAGCGTCAATGTTCCGGTAGCACTGCGTCCGTATGTCGGAGGCAAGGAGAAGCTGATTCCGGTAAAATAAATATGCACAAAAAACGGTCTGCCGGATAGGGCAGACCGTGCTGGAGTAAGTGTTATTATATGGAGGTAAAAGCACTGACAGGTTCTGGAATGAAAATAAGCCTGAACCATTCGGTGGAGAAAAATGTGTGGATTTCTTCCAGACAGATTTTGCATCTGATTCCGTGTCTCTTCCACGTTGGGACACCTGGTGGGTGCATGTCCGACACACCGGAGACAATGGGCGGACTTTCTGGCAGCACTAACTGTGCTCCCTCATAGACAATATTAAACCGCGCGAACCGAAACTCGCTGCTATCAGCTATTGAAATCAGGGCAGATAGCAGCTCAGACATCGGCTTCGCGCGGTTATGTTTTTTTCGGGAGCACAGGTAAGTGCTGCACAAAAGTCCTACAAATTGTCTCACGGAGTGCGGACATGACCCACCGTGGAGTGCTCCAAACTTGGAAAGACACGGATCATCGCAGATGCAAAAATGCTGGTTAGAAATCCTGCATAGCACTTCGGAGAATTGCATTAGCACTTCTCTGGTTCCGGATACTCCACACCGAACGTCTCGACAGTCACTTTTTTCATGACCTGCGGAGCGAGCGGGCGGTCGCTATAGTCGGTTGCAGTCTCTGCGATCTTGTTGACTACGTCCATGCCCTCAGTGATCTTGCCGAATGCAGCGTATGCGCCGTCCAGATGCGGGGAAGTCTTATGCATGATGAAGAACTGGCTTCCGGCGGAATCCGGATGCATGGCTCTTGCCATGGAAAGAACGCCCTCTGTGTGCTTTAAGTCATTTTTGAAACCGTTCTGGGAAAATTCGCCCTTGATATCGTAGCCCGGGCCGCCCATGCCGGTTCCGTCCGGACAGCCGCCCTGAATCATAAAGCCGTTGATGACGCGGTGGAAGATCAGTCCGTCATAGTAGCCTTTCTGGATCAGGCTGATAAAATTGTTTACCGTATTTGGTGCGATCTCAGGATAGAGCTCTGCCTTCATGATATCGCCATTTTCCATCTCGATAGTAACGATTGGGTTTGACATAGTATACCTCTTTCTGCCCTGTATGCGGGCGGGTGAAATAAGAAGCAGCCTGCTGTGACAGCAGTCATCCGCCGCCTCTACGGCACTATTGTAGCGAAAAAGAGCGGATTCGTAAAGAGAAACGATGGAATTTCCGAAAAAGTCTTGCCCTGCAGGCAGGAAGAGGGTAACATAAGGTAGATTCAGGAATGCTATTTTGAAGGAAATGTTGCAAACGAATATGAAAAATATAATCAAGAATAAACAAAAGGAACTTATGCAGGGAATGATTGCACTGATATTATGCGTGGCGTTATTTTGCAGTGCGGCTGTCTCTGGGGAAAATGACGGATCTGAGTGGAAAATGCGCCATGGCGGGCAGAAATATGAGGAGACGGGAACTGATGGTCGGGTGCAGACACCACTATATGCAGGAATTCTTGCAGAATTTCGCGCGAATGAGATGGCAATTTTGTCGGACAACCAGGAGATTCTTGCGAAAGCAGCAGAGCGTGCAGCGGAGGAGGCGGCACATCCGGAACAGGGCGTCTACACATTTTTACAGGGACCGAAGTCCTGGACAGAGGGACGGGCATGGTCGGGGGAGTGGTCGAACCAGTATGTCAGAGGCAATTACTTCGGCAATTTCGGATGCGGTCTGTGCTGTATGGCAAATATCTACTGCACGCTTACGGAGTATACCTGTTCTCCGTGGGATATGTATGAATATGCGGGGCAGGTGTCCGGCTATGCACCATCGCGGAAGATCGGGGCAATCGGCTGGGCGGATATGAAAGTTACATTGCGAAAAAGCGGTTTTGACTGTACCCTGAACACAAAACCGGAAAGCTATGAGCAGTTCCAGCAGGAGATTGCGGCGTCACAGATGGCGGTGGTTCTGGTTTCCAGCAGGGACGATGATACCTACTGGAAGAAGACGGGAGGGCATTATGTGTCGATCAGCCTTTACGATGCGTCGTCAGATCAGGTGTTCCTCGGGGATCCGGCGGATCCGGACGGCAACCGCTCCTGGATTCCGCTGCGCTACGTGTATGACGCATTAAAAACCGTCAGCCAGTATCAGTATCTTCTGGTACAGGATTATGCGGAGGAACAGAATCAGTGGATGCATGACGGGATTACGGATGCATGGGGAGGAATGTAATATATATTTGATATATTGTAAAGCAGATGCTACCATAAAAGAAGAAATCAGAAACTATCAGGACTGTGTGACAGGAAATGAAACAGGAGGATTGGAAGATGAAAGAAAATGTGGCGTATCTGCTTGGGATTGTGGCAGGGGTGGCAGCGGTAGGAATTATCTGCTGGGTGAAGAAACGGGGACGCAAGGAGACTGACTATGATGAGCGGCAGTATCAGACGCGCGACCGTGCATGCCGGTACGGTTTTCTGACACTGCTGTTTTATGAATTGTTATATGGGGCATTGTACAGTAAGGAGACACCGTCATGGTGCGACTATACGATGGGAAATTATCTTGGAATTGCGCTGGCACTGCTGGTATTCGGTGTGTATTGCATCTGGAACGATGCTTATATGAACCTGAACCAGAAGCCGTGGAGCGTTCATCTGCTGTTTGGAGTGCTGGCACTGTGCAATTTTGGAATAGCGGAAAATAACCAGCGGATCGGAGTCCTGTTTGCGGACGGAAAACTAGGATTTGGCGCGGTGAATCTGGTATTTGCAGTGATGTTCGTTGTCTTTGAAATTGTTTTTCTCATAAAAAGAAGCCGGGAGAAGCGGGATCTGTCGGAGGAAAAAGCTGAATGAAAAATCTCAGGTTAAAAGCGGCGCGCGCGGCAAAGGATCTGTCCCAGCAGGCGCTCGCCGAGAAGGTGGGAGTGTCGAGACAGACGATCAATGCCATCGAGAAGGGAGATTATAATCCCACAATCCGGCTGTGCATTGCGATATGCAGGGAGCTGGACAAAACGCTGGATGAAATTTTCTGGGAAGAGGAAGAATGTTAAAGTTAGAATATATTTTAATTGGAAAGCTGCCAAAGACAGAGCGTGACATGCTGCTGGAGAATCTGAGAACAGAGCGGGAATGTGGGCGGAACGTTTTGGAATGGGACAGCGCGAAGAAACACATTCAGGAAGAGAAGCGTGTGGAAGGGGCGCTTGCAAAAGAGAGGTTAGCGGAAAAGGTGTTTGCGGAAAAGGCAATTTTAGTTTCGGGAGATGCGAAGGAACTAAACGAGGCACAGCGGATCGGGATGGCTGTGCTTTGCTATCTGATGCCGGGAGATGGAAGGACGCAGAGAAACGAGGCAGCCGCCGGGGAGATGGAAGTGACGTCTCCGGCGGATATGTATGCGGAAGGGATGGAGGAGATCGACGGATCTTTTTTACAGCATGTCTATGAGAGACATCATCGTATTCCGTGGATCATTTTAAAAACGCCGCGCTGCATCGTGAAGGAATTTTCCATGGAATACTTAGATGCACTGTTTGAACTGTATGCCGGGAAAGGAATGACGGACTACATGGAGCCGCTGTATCCGTATGAGGAGGAGCGGGAATATCAGCAGGCGTATATCGAGCAGATGTACCGGTTCTACGGATACGGCATGTGGATCGTGTGCGACAGGAATACCGGAGAGCTGATCGGGCGCGCCGGCGTGGAACACCGGGAGGAGCTGGGCGGAGAGCTGGAGCTCGGTTATGCGATCGGTGTGCCGTGGCAGAGACAGGGCTATGCGACGGAGGTATGCAGTGCGATTCTTACCTATGTAAAGGAGGAACTCATGCTGCCGTCGGTCAGTTGTCTGATCGAGGAGGGGAACGTAGTATCGGAGCATCTGGCGCAAAAACTGGGCTTTCATTATTGTGAAACGGTGCAGATAGATGGAAAACAGATGAGAAAATACAAAGTTGCATTTTATTAGGAAATAAAATATAATATTGAAATAAAAATTATCATGGATGAAGTGGGTGAGGCACATGGCAGATTACTCTCAGAAAGAAAAAGAACTTGAGCGTGAGCATTTGGAAAAACTGGTAAAGGAAGAGGACCGCAGTATCAAGCCAATGAAGGAGTTTGAGAGTCCGGAGGATTTGTATCATGAGCTGATCGCCAGTGTGCGCAAATATCACCCTTCCGCAGACATTTCTCTTATTGAAAAGGCGTATCATGTGGCGCGGGACGCGCATGAGGGACAGACGCGCAAATCTGGTGAGCCGTATATTGTGCATCCGCTGTGCGTGGCGATCATTTTAGCAGAGCTGGAGCTTGATAAGGAGACGATCGCGGCAGGTCTGCTTCATGATGTGCTTGAGGACACGGTCATGACGGCGGATGAGATCAAGGAGGAGTTCAGCGAGGAAGTGCTGCTTCTCGTGGACGGAGTGACGAAGCTGCGCCATCTGCATCTTACGGACAACAGCCATAATCACGATCAGAAGGACCGTTCTGCGGAGCGCTTAGAGATGCAGGCGGAGAACCTGCGCAAGATGTTCCTCGCCATGGCAAAGGATATCCGGGTCATCTTAATCAAGCTTGCAGACCGGCTTCACAATATGCGTACCTTAAAGTACCAGTCCAAGGAGGCACAGATCCGCATCGCGCGTGAGACGCAGGAGATCTACTGCCCGATTGCACAGCGGCTCGGTATTTCAAAGATCAAGATTGAACTTGACGACCTCTCGTTAAAGTATCTGGAGCCGGAGGCATACTACGACCTTGTGCGTCAGATTGACCAGCGCAAGAGTGTGCGCGACGACTACGTGCAGTCGCTCGTGGAGGAAGTGCGCGCGCATATCAAGGCGGCGGGCATCGTGGCAGAGATTGAGGGACGCGCGAAGCATTTTTTCAGCATCTACAAGAAGATGGTGAATCAGGATAAAACGCTCGACCAGATCTATGATCTGTTCGCCATCCGCATCATCGTGGATTCTGTCAAGGACTGCTATGCGGCGCTTGGTGTGATTCACGAGATGTACAAGCCGATCCCGGGCCGTTTTAAGGATTATATCGCGATGCCGAAGCCGAACATGTACCAGTCGCTTCATACGACGTTAATCGGACCGACCGGACAGCCGTTTGAGATCCAGATCCGTACCTATGAGATGCACCGGACAGCGGAATACGGTATAGCGGCGCACTGGAAATATAAGGAAGCGAGCAACAACGGCGGCGCGGCAGTGCCGATGACTGTCACGGAGGAGGAGAAGTTAAGCTGGCTGCGCCAGATCTTGGAGTGGCAGCGCGACATGTCTGATAATAAGGAGTTCATGAGCCTTTTAAAGAGTGATCTGGATCTTTTTTCGGACACGGTATTCTGCTTTACACCGACCGGCGATGTCAAGAACCTGCCGAACGGGTCGACGCCGATTGATTTTGCGTACAGCATTCACTCCGCGGTCGGCAACAAAATGATCGGCGCAAAAGCCAACGGAAAGCTGGTTCCGATCGATTATGTCATCCAGAACGGTGACCGGATCGAGATTATCACTTCGCAGAACTCCAAGGGACCAAGCCGTGACTGGCTGAACATCGTAAAGAGTACCCAGGCGAAGAATAAGATCAACCAGTGGTTCCGCAGTGAGCTGAAGGAAGAAAATATTACGCGCGGCAAGGAGCTTCTCGTGGCGTCCTGCAAGGCGAAGGGAATCAACTTTGCAGACATCAACAAGCCGGAATACCAGGAGAAAGTGCTGAGAAAATATGGTTTCCATGACTGGAATTCCTGTCTGGCGACCATCGGACACGGCGGCTTAAAGGAAGGCCAGATTGTCAATAAGATGTACGAGGAATATAAGCGGGATCATCTGGCGCGGATCACGGACGAGGAAGTTCTTGAGACCATCGGTTCCGAGAACAAGAATCCGGAGTCGGCGAAGCGCTCCAAGAGCGGAATCATTGTCAAGGGACTTTACGATGTCGCTGTTCATTTTTCCAAGTGCTGCAGCCCGGTGCCGGGAGATGAGATCGTGGGTTTTGTGACGAGGGGACGCGGCGTGTCCATCCACAGAACCGACTGTATCAATATCATCAACTTGTCGGATATGGAGAAGGAGCGTCTGATCGATGCGGAATGGCAGCATGACGGTCAGGACGGCAGCAATGGTCTGTATCGCGCAGAGATCAAGATTTTCGGCAACAACCGTACCGGACTTCTGGTCGACATCACGAGAGTGTTCACGGAGCGTGAGATTGATATTGATGCGATCCACTCCAAGACGAGCAAACAGGGTGTGGCGACGATCGATGTTTCCTTCAGCACGAAAGGCAGGGAGGAGCTGGGCAGCGTGATTGATAAGCTGCGCCAGATCGACAGCGTGATTGATATTGTGAGAACGACAGGCTGATGAAGCAGGAAAGGCAGACGGAGGGAAAAAGATGGCGCCTCTTAAGGTAGAACAGTATGTGGTAGGACCGGTGCAGACGAACTGCTATTTCGCGGTCAATGATGAGACGAAAGAGATGATTCTGATTGATCCGGGGGCAAATGCGGATCGTCTGATACAGATCATAGAGGAAGAAAAGTTAAATCCTGTTGCAATTTTATTGACACATGGACATTTTGACCATGCCGGGGGCGCTGCGGAAGTCGCAGCGCATTTTGGTATCAAGGTCTATGCCGAGGAGCATGAGAGAGAGACCCTCGATGATCCAAAGCTGAACTTAAGCGGATGGGCGGGAGCGGAGACGACCTATCGCGCGGATGTGTTTCTGAAGGATGAGCAGGAGTTTGATCTCGCGGGATTCCATATCCGGGTATTGTTTACACCGGGACACACGGTGGGTGGCTGCTGTTATTATTTTGCCTATCAGGACGCCCTTTTTTCCGGGGATACGCTGTTCGCCCAGTCGGTCGGAAGGACGGATTTTCCGAAGGGGAGCGCTTCGGCGCTGATTCGCGGCATCAAGGAGAAGTTACTGCCGCTTCCGGATGAAGTGACCGTCTACACCGGACATAATGACACCACGACGATCGGAACAGAGCGCAGATACAATCCATATCTGTAAGCGTATGATCCGGGAAACCAGAGGTTTTCCGGACTTTTGCCGAAGCAAAGACGCATATGATATAATGAATCCTATCGGATTCATATTAGAAGTTCCTGCGGAACTTCGGATGCGCAGAAAGCAGCGCAAAAAGATGATATAATATTTAGTTTAGAAAAGAGTCAGATATGATAGAAGTAACATTGAATCAGCCGGAATTTGAGTACGATATCCATTCACTCATCAAGGCATTTTATCCGTCGGAATATGTCGGAGTATCCGCGGAAAAGAAGGAGTATGACGAGCCAGTGACATCCCGCATGCATGTGGAGTACACGGACGATGCGATAACGCTGCGCTGGCAGCAGGGAGAGACGGCGCCTGCGGTGGAGCGTACCTTTGCAGTCGATCCTTTAGACCGCCCGGAGACGAAGAACCGGCTGAAACAGAATCTGTATGCGCTTCTGTCGGATGCGACCGGTCAGTATCTGCCGTGGGGAACGCTCACGGGAATCCGGCCGACCAAGATTCCGATGAAGCTGCTCGAAGAGGGAAAAAGCCGGGACGAGATCTATACGTATATGAAGCAGACTTATTTTGCGTCGGATGAGAAGATCTGCCTTGCGACAGACATTGCAGAGAGGGAGCTCTCCCTGCTTTCCAAGATCGATTATGACAACGGGTACAGCCTGTATATCGGGATACCGTTCTGTCCGACGACCTGTCTGTATTGCTCGTTTACCTCCTATCCGATTGCATCGTGGGCGAAGCGTGTGGATTCCTACCTGGATGCGCTGGAGCGGGAGATAGAGTTTGCAGCGGTGAAGTTTGCGGGCAGACATTTAAATTCCATCTACATCGGCGGCGGTACACCGACGACATTAGAACCTTATCAGCTGGACAGACTGATCCGGAAAATTAAATGCAGCTTTGATTTGTCGTATTGCCTGGAATTCACGGTGGAAGCGGGAAGACCGGACAGCATTACATACGAAAAATTAAAGGTGTTGAGACAGCATGGAATCTCGCGCATATCGATCAATCCGCAGACCATGAAGCAGGAGACATTAAAGCTGATCGGCAGACATCACACGGTGGGGCAGACGGTGGAGAGTTTTCACATGGCAAGAGAACTCGGGTTTGACAATATCAACATGGATCTGATCATGGGACTTCCAGAAGAGACACTGGACGATGTGCGCCGGACGATGGAGCAGGTGGCAGAGCTTGCACCGGACAATCTGACCGTACATTCGCTGGCACTCAAGCGGGCAGCGCGGCTGAATATGTTCAAGGAAGATTATAAGGATTACAAGATCATCAACACGCAGGAGCACATGGATCTGGTTGCGGACTGTGCGGCGCAGATGGGGCTTTTTCCATATTATCTGTACCGGCAGAAAGGTATGGCGGGCAATCTGGAGAACGTCGGCTATGCAAAAGAGGGCATGGCGGGCGTGTACAATGTGCTGATTATGGAGGAGAAACAGACCATTGTGGCATGCGGAGCGGGAGCTTCGACAAAACGTGTCTGGACAGAGCCGAATCCGGATGGCACGCACCGGATTGAACGTGCCGAGAATGTCAAGGATGTAGCGCAGTATATCGCAAGGATTGATGAGATGATACAGCGGAAGCAGAAGCTTTTTGCAGAAGAATAAAAGGGTTATTCATCCTGAAATAGTACATCAAAAAAGTATCCAATAATACGGAATAACCTGTGAGATGTATTGAAACAACCTAATAACTGTGCCTTAAAGGACGAATTCATTTTAGCAGATGAGTTCGTCCTTTTCTGTTATAGTCAATTATTCTAGGAGAAAAAGAACATGAATAACACAGCGTTAGGAGCAAAATGAGCCAATAAAAGAAGTGTCTACAATACCTTCTTTGGAAAGAAGTAACACCTGAGTTTTCGTGATTTCAGAGAGAATTTCATTATTGAAATTTTTCAGGAAGAGTTTCATGACATTCCAGAAAATTTGAAATATGGGGAAATATCACAAAAATCGAATGAGAATTTTGTGGCGGGTTACACGTTTAACCTTTGTGAAAACTATATTTCTATTGTAATATTGAAGCAGAATATTACAAATCAGTAATCAATGTGATGTAGAACAAAGGAGAAAACACATGAATAAAGAAATGACCGTAAATGGGAAAAGCTATACAATAATTAAATTGCTAGGAAAGGGTAAAGGTGGATATTCTTATTTGGCAGAGTCTGGAAATAACAGGTATGTTTTGAAGCAGATACATCATGAACCTTGTGATTATTATCAGTTCGGAAACAAGCTTGAGGCAGAAATCAGGGATTACAAGAAATTGAAAGAGATCGGAATAAAGATGCCTGCCATGCTTGAAGCAGATGTGAAAAATGAACGCATTTTGAAGGAGTTTATTGATGGCGACACGATCTATCAGTTGGTTTTAGAAGACAAGATGAAAACTGGCTATATTGAGCAATTGCATAGAATGTGTGCGCTGTTATATGCTGCCAATACAAATATTGATTATTTTCCAACGAATTTTGTTGTAAATAACGAAGAAATATATTATGTTGATTTTGAGTGCAATGATTACATGGAAGAATGGAATTTTGAAAACTGGGGTGTAAAATACTGGTCAAAGACACCGGAATTTTTGCAGTATGTGAAAGAACTTTCATGATACAAGCATCTGCAGGAATGATACGAATCGTATCACGTATGTGAAAGAGCGTTTCTTTCATAGTTTTATGCTTTTTGATAATGAAAGTGGAACAAAGCTGAGTGCAATAATTTGATAATAGTGTGGGTATACATATGAAATTATTTATGAATAAGAATGAGAGATATGAAGAGCCTGAGGTTCATATGTTTTTTCATAAACAAACGAAAGAAGTAGAATAGGTTGAGAAGTTTGTAAGATCTCTTTCTATTACCATTCCGGCTAAATATGAGGATGAAATCTATAAATTATATCCAACAGATATATATTATATTGAGACAATTGACAGGCGTACATATCTGTATACAGCCAGTCGGGTTTATGAAAGTAGTGAGAATCTACTCTCGTTAGAGAAACTCTTAGAGGCAGCTGGTTTTATCAGAGTAAAAAAGAATTGTTGTAAGAAGAAGTGGAGTAACACTTTCAGATATTGGATTTGTAAAAAATGGCTATATTAGAAGTGCAGTAAAGGGGCTGGCACTTGGGCTTTCCATGTTTGCTATAGGCTATTTTGTGGAAATATTAATACTTATGCAAAATAGGACATACGCAGGTATAAGATTCTATGTAAGTGCATATGCCGTAGATACTAATATTGCTAAGCAGACAAGTGTGCTTTTTATGCTAATCTGTATCATTGGCAATTTCATTAATGTACTAATGGAAGAGGGACTTTTTAGAGGTCTGTTTCCTCGAATGCTTAATAGCAGGAGATTCTGGAACGTTACCAGTATATGCTCTTTACTTTTTGGAGTTTGGCATATTGTGGGACCTGTAAGGAACTATATTGACGGACAGAGCAGCTTTCAGGGGATGATAGCCAACGCTATCATGCTTATAGTTTCATCAACTTTGGTTGGGCTTAAGCTTGCAATGATTACATACATGGAAGGCAATTTGTATATGGGTATGGCCGACCATTTTGTGAATAATACGATTGTGAATCTGCTTCATATAGAGAGCACTACCGGCACAGATGAAATGATGTTTTTAAGGATTACTGTGGCACAGACCATGTCATTTCTTATAGTACTTTTTATTTTTTTGGAAAGGAAAAATCATGGGAAGAAAGGGATTATTAATAAAACAGAAAGTAGAAATTAAGAAATTTCCTCTGTTTTCTTCTTTCTGTATTCATTTGGACTCATATGATAATATTGTCTAAACTTCCGGCAGAAATAGCCGGAACTTGTAAATCCGGTTTCTTCTGCAATGGAAGAAACCGATTTTTGAGTGATATAAAGTTGTTCAGCAGCCTGTGCTAGTCTGTATTGAATTAGATATGCTACCGGGGAACAGTGGATGCCAGTTTGAAAAATGTGTAAAGCTCCACTTTTGCTGATAGATGCCGATGCCGCAATCGTCTCCAATGTAATCTCTTCCATGTAGTGATCATGAATATACTGCATCATAGCTTGTAATCTTGCTTGTTTGTGATTTAATCGATGAATACTGTTAGAATCAGAAGTCCAGTCCATATTTTTTTGCAATATGTTCCAAAGCTGAAATAAAAGTTGTATAGTACATAATTCATTATCCGGCTTAGTTTCCTGAATAGTACAAATTTGCGACAAAAGTTGTAGCACCTGTTTTCCAAATGTGTTGGATGGACTGAAAACTTGATATGGAACAGACGAGCTTATCACAGGAAGAATATATTTTTCGTAAATGAGGCTGTTTTCGGGTGCTAATAGGGTTGGCGAAAAAACAATATTAGGTGCAAATGTACTGCTTTGTGCTTCAAAACGATGCAGGACACCGCTATTGATAAATATGCCGCAACCTTTATGTAGTTCTATTTTACTTGTACCTATAAGGCAGAGCGCAGTACCTTCAGCAGTATAAAGAAATTCTAATTCATGATGCCAATGCCAGTCAATGCGATGGAAGTCAAATTTCCAAATATTATCAGGATAGTATGCAAATGGATAACGATTGTTGCCATGCTGGATGGTTTCTCGTAGTGTTTCATCTGTAGTTATCTTAAAAGTCTTCATGCTATATTTCCTCATAAATAATAAAATTTGTTATATTGTACCATAAATATATGATTTTATACAATGACTAGATATAAAGTTTACGATATAATCACATTTATTAGAGGAGGACAAAATGAAAAGCCAATATAATAAGACAATTACAGCCTGTTTTGTAGGTTATATTGTACAAGCTATCGTTAATAATTTTACACCACTGCTTTTTTTGTTTTTTCAGAAATGCTATCATATTCCAATTTCCCAAATTACATTGTTAGTGACTTTTAATTTTGGGATACAACTACTGGTTGATTTTCTTTCTGTCAGATTTGTTGATAAAATAGGATATCGGATATCAATGATTATAGCTCATGTTCTAGCAGCGGCAGGATTATTCCTTCTTACAGTTTTACCAGAGATTTTACCAGTTTCCTTTATTGGAATTTTGATTGCTGTAATGATCTATGCGGTAGGTGGTGGACTTTTGGAAGTCCTAGTCAGTCCAGTTGTTGAGGCTTGCCCATCCGACAATAAGGAAAAAGCAATGAGCCTGTTGCATTCTTTTTATTGCTGGGGACACGCCGGAGTTGTACTCATATCAACAGTGTTCTTTTATGTAGTCGGTATAGATAACTGGAAAATATTAGCCATTATTTGGGCGGTTATTCCAATTGGAAATGCTTTTGTTTTTTCAAAGGTTCCCATTGCACCATTGCTTGAGGATGGAGATACCGGACTTGGATTAAAGGAATTGTTTCGGATGAAAATTTTTTGGATTTTGTTGATTATGATGATATGTGCAGGAGCAAGTGAGCAAGCAGTAAGTCAATGGGCCTCTGCTTTTGCAGAAAAAGGTCTTGGAATTTCAAAGGCAGCCGGCGACTTAGCAGGGCCGATGGCATTTGCGGTTCTAATGGGAATATCAAGATTGTTTTATGGTAAGTATGGTGACCGTATCAATTTGGAACACTTTATGATTTATAGTAGTTTTTTATGTATTTTATCCTATTTAGGGATTTCATTATTCTCGATTCCGCTATTAAATCTGATTGCCTGCGCTGTCTGTGGGCTTTCAGTGGGAATCATGTGGCCTGGAACTTTCAGCAAGGCATCAGCAGCTTTGCCCAAAGGGGGAACAGCCATGTTTGCATTGCTGGCATTAGGTGGAGATATAGGTTGTTCAGGAGGTCCTACATTGGTTGGAATGGTATCAGGAGCTTTTGGGGATAACCTAAAGATGGGAATTTTGGCAGGAATTATTTTTCCAGTGTTGCTACTTATAGGAGTCATTCTTTGCAGAAGACAAAAGAAAATTACTAATTATAATACAGTGAAAAGTAGGCACTAAATATAGCTGCTTATTAAAATAAAAAAGAAAGTGAGAAAAAAGATGGAATTTTTGAAAAACAATCCTAAATGGATACGTCAACCAAAGCAGGTACAAATTAGTGAGGATAAAGTTGTAATTCTTACAGAAAGGGGTACCGACTTATGGGCACGCACTTATTATGGTTTTCAAAATGATAATGCTCCAGTATTTCAAGTTGAAACAACGGACAAGTACTTTTCTTTTATTGTTAAAACAGAATTCGAGAGTACCTGTCGTTTTGACCAGTGTGGTGTGGCTATGTATTTAAATAGTGATAATTGGTTTAAGGCATCTATAGAATATGAGAATAAAAAAATACAGCGATTGGGAAGCGTTGTAACCAATCATGGATATTCTGACTGGGCAACAACAGACATATCCTCTGATATTAAAAGTATGTGGTATCGTTTTTCACGAAGGGACAGTGACTACTGTATTGAATGCAGTGAGGATGGCATAAATTTCAGACAAATGCGTATTTTCCATATGTGGGAAGGTGCAGAAAAAATTACTTATGGAATATATGCATGCAGCCCGACAGAAGGCTCATATAAGGCAACATTTTCAAATATGCAGATTACGGAATGTAAATGGGAATCAGATGCAGACTGGCGTGATTGATGATATGATTTCTAAAGATAAATCCTCGTATGGAGCATCAAGACCAGCTTCATATTTATCTAAAAGCTCCTCTTTACTTGGAAATGGTTCGAAAAGATATTTATTTGATTCTTTTCTTTGTACTGAATAAATGCTTTCAAGGTTATTAATAATGTCTTCAGCATCATGTTCAAAAAATTCTCTTGTTGTAATCATGTCGACCATCTCCTTTACATTTTTATTATGAAATAATTATATCATAACTGTATCATTATAATTGCCGCATATTTGCGTTAATTATAATGACCAAAAATAACGACTATTAATGTTATTGAAAAAAAAAAAATTATCATGTATAATACAAGCATAGAAAACTAAGAAAAAAACATTGAAAAGAAAAAATATGAATGTGAACAATGTGGCTATATTTATGAACCAGCAGTAGGCAATCTAAACATAGATATCGCTCCAAAAATTACATTTGAGTATATTCCAGAGCACTGGGTATGCCCAATCTATGGATTTGGAAAAGATGTTTTTGTTCCTTTAGAAGAGTAAGCAGAAAATTTAGATGTGAAACTGACAGACACAAAAAGAATCCAAGAGAAAAAAAATAAAAAAGAAATGGAGACCAGATTATGACTTATGATTTAAATATTACTTTTGATGACAATTTAATAACAGGAAATAAAACAATTGATACACAGCATAAAGAATTGATTGAACGTATCCAGAACTTTGTAACTGCATGTCAAAATGGCGATAGCAAGCTAAAAGCAATCAAAATGCTGGATTATCTGGATGAGTATACTAACTTTCATTTCAAAGAAGAGGAAAAGCTTCAGGAAAATGCTGGTTATCCAGAGTATGAAAAACATCACGAAAAACATGAAGAGTTTAAAAAGACAATTCAGGAACTGCAAGAATACCTTCAGGATTATGAAGGACCAACAGAACAGTTTAGTGAACTTGTACAGAAAAATGTAATCGATTGGCTATTTGGACACATTAAAACATATGACCGCTCTGTAGCAGAATTTATCTTTATGAGAGAGAATCCAGACCGATACTAAAATAAAACAAGGACGTATCGAAGGTAAGGGAAGATAAAGCTAGATAAATGTGAGGACGTGGGAGAGATCCTGCGTCCTTTTTTAGTACATAATAGTATCAATCTTGTGTTTCTCTTTATTAAGACTCTCAGAAATTTCATATATGACACAAAGAACCACCAAGGCATAAAGGTGGTTCTTATATTTTGCAGTGAATGAATCAATTATTTTGTGATGATATCACAGAAAATAATTTACCTTTTGCTTATAATGTAGCTACAAATTAAGTAAGGAGGTAATCTAAATGAGATTAAAAGATAAAGTTGCAATCATTACGGGTGGCAGTCGTGGTATAGGATTTGCTACAGCTGATAAATTCTTGAAGGAAGGTGCTTCAGTTGTGTTGGCAGCAAGTTCACAGGAATCGGCAGATGTTGCTGTAGATAAATTAAAAGAAAAATATCCCAATGCAATAGTTGCTGGAATTAGTCCAAATCTGGCAAGCATGGAGTCTGTCAGAAAGGCTTTTAAAGAGGCAACTGAAAAATATGGATGTGTCGACATACTGGTAAATAATGCAGGGATTTCAGAAAACACCTCATTTATGGATTATACAGAGGAGACTTTTGATAAAGTCATGGATCTAAATGTAAAAGGAGTATTTAATACTACTCGTGTAGCAGCAGAATGTATGGTGGCAAGAGGCAAGGGGGTCATTCTCTCAACTTCTTCCATGGTGAGTATTTCGGGACAGCCAAGTGGGTTTGCTTATCCGGCATCGAAGTTTGCAGTAAACGGATTGACTGTATCATTAGCAAGAGAACTAGGACCTAAAGGTATTCGTGTTAATGCTGTTGCACCTGGGATTACAGAAACTGATATGATGAAGGCCGTGCCAAAGGAAGTTATCGAACCTATGATTGAAAGAATTCCATTGCGTCGTCTTGGACAGCCAGAAGATATTGCCAATGCGTTTGTGTTTCTTGCTTCAGATGAGGCGAGTTACATTACAGGTGTTATATTAAGTGTAGATGGTATGGCAAGAAGTTAAGTTAATGAGGTATGGTGATGTAATCACGGAAAATAAATGAAATTAAGACTATAATAAATCTACAAAAAGAAAAAGATAAGGAGGACTGTAAAATGTCTGCTATTAATATCAATAAAAATAATTTTGAGAACGAAGTACTGAATTCCGATAAAACCGTTCTTTTAGATTTTTGGGCATCTTGGTGTGCGCCTTGCCGTAGGGTAGTACCTATTGTAGAGGAGATTGCAGATGAGCGTAGGGATATTAAAGTTGGAAAGATTAATGTAGATGAAGAGCCTGAACTGGCAAATAAGTTCAGTATTATGAGCATTCCGACTTTAGTGGTTATGAAGAATGGGAAGATTGTACAGCAGGTTTCAGGGGCGAGACCTAAGAATGCGATTTTAGAAATGCTTTAGGGAGGTGTGCTAATGGGATTTTTTGATTTCTTTAAACAGTCGAATATTAATCAAGGCATAGAAGAATATAAAAGGACTGCTGGTGCAGTTCTGCTGGATGTCCGTACTCCGCAGGAATATCAGGAAGGACATATACCAGAAAGTAAAAATGTGCCGTTGCAGCAACTAGACAATATTGCTTCTGTAGCGAAGAATAAGGATATCCCACTGTTTGTATACTGTTATTCCGGTTCACGAAGCCGTCAGGCAACTGGGATACTGCAATTAATGGGATATTCTAAAGTAAATAATATCGGTGGCATTGCAGCTTACTCAGGAAAGGTGGAAAAATAAGATGAAGGTAATAATTGTAGGAGGTGTAGCCGGAGGAGCTACAGCCGCAGCAAGAATACGCAGACTGAATGAGCATGCTGAAATTACTGTGTTTGAAAGATCCGGATACATATCCTATGCAAATTGTGGACTTCCATATTATATTGGAGACGTGATCACAGACCCGGAAGAACTTACACTACAGACACCAGAGAGTTTTTTTAAACGCTTCCGTATTAACATGAAAATTCATCATGAAGTTATCTCCATACATCCGGAACGTAAAACGGTTTCAGTGAAAAATTTAGAGAATGGTGATATATTTGAAGAAAAATATGATAAGCTGATCCTCTCTCCAGGTGCAAAGCCAACACAGCCGAGACTTCCCGGAGTAGGTATTGATAAACTTTTTACACTTCGTACTGTAGAAGACACTTTTCGGATAAAGGAATATATAAATAAGAATCATCCAAAATCGGCTGTATTGGCAGGTGGCGGTTTTATTGGTCTGGAACTGGCAGAAAATTTGAGGGAGCTTGGCATGGATGTTACGATTGTCCAGCGGCCTAAGCAGCTGATGAACCCTTTTGACCCGGATATGGCATCCATGATCCATAATGAAATGAGAAAGCATGGGATAAAACTGGTACTGGGCTATACAGTAGAAGGATTTAAAGAAAAAGACAACGGAGTGGAGGTTCTGTTGAAAGATAATCCATCCCTTCAGGCTGATATGGTAGTTCTGGCAATCGGAGTCACACCAGACACAGTATTAGCAAAAGAAGCCGGTCTGGAACTTGGCATCAAGGAAAGTATTGTAGTGAATGACAGAATGGAAACCTCTGTACCGGATATTTATGCTGCAGGTGATGCAGTTCAGGTAAAACATTATGTTACGGGTAATGATGCGCTGATTTCTTTGGCAGGACCAGCCAATAAACAGGGCAGAATCATCGCTGATAATATTTGTGGCGGTGATAGTCGTTACCTGGGCAGTCAGGGAAGCTCCGTTATAAAAGTGTTTGATATGACAGCAGCCACTACAGGTATCAATGAAACCAATGCCAAAAAGTCAGGATTAGAGGTAGATACAGTAATTCTTTCTCCTATGAGTCATGCCGGTTACTATCCTGGTGGAAAAGTGATGACCATGAAGGTGGTTTTTGAAAAAGAGACTTATCGTTTGCTTGGCGCTCAGATTATTGGATATGAAGGAGTTGATAAACGTATTGATGTGCTGGCAACAGCAATTCATGCAGGGCTGAAGGCAACCCAGCTGAAGGATTTGGATCTCGCATATGCACCGCCTTATTCCTCTGCCAAGGATCCTGTAAATATGGCCGGATTCATGATAGACAATATAGCAAAAGGTACCTTAAAACAATGGCATCTGGAAGATATGGATAAGATTTCTAGAGATAAAAGTGTTGTGTTGCTGGATGTGAGAACTGTAGGTGAATTTAACAGGGGGCATATGGATGGATTCAAAAACATACCTGTAGATGAACTGAGAGAACGAATTAGTGAAATTGAGAAAGGAAAGCCTGTGTATCTGATATGCCAGAGTGGTCTGCGCAGTTATATTGCGAGCCGTATTCTGGAAGGAAACGGCTATGAAACGTATAATTTCTCTGGCGGATTTCGCTTCTATGATGCAGTGGTCAATGACCGTGCGCTGATTGAAAGGGCATATGCATGTGGTATGGATTATTAAAAAATAATCACGATATTTTTATAATTTTCTTATAGCATAAAAAGATCCCCCATTTATTAGAATGACTTTCATAATTCTGATAAATGGAGGATTCTTCTTTATATGTTACAGAAAAACAGTTTTATGACCTTTGGAGTGTTTCCAGTCTTTTTGGATCAAGGATTGTGATTTTGCCGCGGGAGAGTTTGACGAGACCCTCGCCTTGAAAGTATCGAAGCATTCGAGTGATAACTTCCCTGTGGGAACCAAGATGATTAGCAATCGTCTCATGAGTGATTTTCAGCTCGTTTGTTCCTTCGATAGAGGCCTCTTCTAAAAGAAATGAAGCAACACGCTTATCCAAACTCTTCCACATGATTTGTTCAATCAGCCACATGACATCAGAAAAACGGGTAGCCATTAACTCATTGGTATAGTTTGCGACAGGAGCAGATTCTTTCATGATGCCCTTATAGATTTCAGCAGGGATGATCCAAAGATCAGTATCTTTTTCTGCTTCAATGGTTACTTCAAATTGAATGGACCGTATGATACATGAGGCGGATAAAAGACATATATCCATATCGAACAGACGGTAGAGTGTAATTTCTCGTCCTTCATTTGAAAGTATGTAAGTTCGAAGCTGCCCGGATTTAATCAGTAATAATCCGGTACAATCCATGTGCCCGTTGTGAATGATAGTTCCTTTTTTTACATGCTGTGTGATCAAATTGTCTGAAATTAGTTTTTTCTGTGCTGTATTTAAGTCATTCCATAGCGGAAAATAATTTTCGAAGCTCATAATAGTTATCTCCTTTATGAACATAGTATACTTGCTTTTTTAAGATGCGTCAATCGAATAATTGACATATGCCCTTTATAGGACTATTATATAAGAAAAGCGAGAAAGGAGCAATTTCATGCCGAGACCGGTAAAATGCAGAAAAGTCTGCCATTTCCCAAATGTTTTAGAATTTCTTCCGGCAGATGATACTGAGAAAAAAATGCCCATTGTTCTGACGGTAGATGAGTACGAGACAATCCGTCTTTTGGACAAGAAAGGTTACAGTCAGGAGCAGTGTGCAGAATCTATGCAGATTGCAAGAACGACGGTCCAACGGATTTACGAGATTGCCAGAAAGAAAATAGCAGATGCTCTCATTGATGGACATCCGCTTAAAATTGAGGGTGGGGATTTCATAATCTGTGACGGTCAGAGCAGCAACTGCAGCTTTGGAGAATGTTACAAACATGAGATTTATCAAAAATATGCAGTAGAAAAAGGAGAAGGTATCATGAGAATAGCAGTAACATATGAAAATGGACAGATTTTCCAGCACTTTGGACACACAGAGACATTTAAGATTTACGATGTAGAGGAAGGAAAAGTAGTACATTCAGAAGTAGTAGATACGAATGGAAGCGGACATGGTGCATTGGCAGGAGTTCTTAATGCATTAAATGCCGATGTTTTGATCTGTGGCGGAATCGGAGGAGGTGCTCAGATTGCGTTAGCGGCAGCGGGCATTAAGCTTTTTGGCGGAGTTTCAGGAGATGCGGATAAAGCAGTAGAAGCTTTTATCAATGATACGCTTGATTATAATCCGGATGTGAAGTGTTCTCACCATGAGCACAACCATGGGGAAGGACATACATGTGGTGAGCATGGATGCGGAAGCCATAGCTGTCATTAAGAAAAATATATAAATACGCCGGTGAAATAATACAGATTGGTGCAGTTCTCTTAGATGAAGGATTCAACAGAAAACGAGGTATTAAAGATGATAAAAATTATATCAGACAGTACATGTGATCTGTCACAGGAAGTTTTAGAAAGATACGATATAGATATTATTCCGCTTCATATTGTAAAAGGAGATGAAGAACTGGAGGACGGACCGCAGATAGACATTCACGCATTGTATGAGTGGGCTGATAAAAATAAGACTACACCAAAGACTTCAGCTCCATCTATAGAAACAGCAATGAATGTAATGCGACCATATATTGATGAAGGCAGGGAGATCATATGCTTTTCCATATCAAGTGAGATGTCGACATCAATCAACGTGATCAGAATGGCGGCAGAAGAACTTGATGCAGAAGATAAAGTTACGGTGATAGATTCAAGAAATCTGTCCACAGGAATAGGTCTGCTTGTTGTTGAGGCGGCAGTTATGGCAGCAGATGGTAAATCCCGTGAGGAGATAAAAACCGGAATTGATGAATTGATTCCGAAGGTAAGAGCAAGCTTTGTTGTAGATACACTTGTGTACCTTTACAGAGGTGGCAGATGCAATGCGGTTTCTGCGCTTATAGGAGGAGCATTGGCACTTCATCCCATGATCGTTGTAAAGGATGGTAAAATGGATGCAAGCAGGAAATATAGAGGTAAGATCAGTAAAGTCATAAAGAATTATGCAAAAGATCTGGAAGAGGAACTGAAAAACGCAATACCGGATCGGGTATTTATTACACATTCGGAATGTGATGCTAAGACAGTTGAAGAGGTGAGAGATTACATAACCTCTCTTGGCATTTTTAAGGAAATTATAGAGACAAGAGCAGGTGGTGTGATTTCATCACATTGTGGACCTGGCACACTCGGAGTGTTATTTATTGCAAAATAATGGAGTTTCATATGGTAAGTACTTTGAAGCTGCTCGAAAAATATAAACATTTTATAAAATATTAGCACTCACTATTGACGAGTGCTAATAATAGGTGTATAACATAGTCAAGAACAAAGGAAAGGAACAAAAAGCAAAGGCTTTGGGTTCTTGAAACATCCCGGTTCCAAAGAAACAGGTTGACACAGATTTTATAGATTAAGAAGGAGAGATGACTTATGTTGATGCCTAGTATTTTTGGAGAAAACTTATTTAACGATGATTGGATGGATTTTTCATTTCCTGATGTTGATAAGGAGCTTTATGGTAAACATGCAAAGAACGTTATGAAGACTGATGTCAAGGAAACTGACAATAGCTACGAAGTAGATATAGATCTTCCGGGTTTCAAGAAAGACGAAATAGAAGCTAAGCTGGAAAATGGTTACTTAACTATCAGCGCAGCCAAAGGGCTTGACAAGGAAGAGAAGGATGAAAAGGATGGCAAGTACATCCGCAAGGAGCGCTATTCCGGTGCTATGAGCAGGTCTTTCTATGTAGGCGATGAGCTGAAACAGGAAGATATCAAGGCAAAGTATCAGGACGGTATTCTTAAACTTTCAGTTCCGAAGGAGGAGCAAAAGAAAGTTGAGACCACAAAGCATATTGCTATTGAAGGATAAACTTAATTTAAATCATGTTATGAGAAGTCGCACAGGCCTATGGCCTGGGCGGCTTTTTAAATTAAAATACAAAGGAGCAGTATGATGTTTGCATTAGAGGGAAAGCATAAGAAATGGAAAAATGTCGATAAAGAATGCTATATTGTAATTTGTCTTTCAATCGGATATACTATAGCTTAATTATAGCGAAATGAGGGAAAAATAATGTCAAAAGATGAATACTTAATTACAGATGCCCCCTTAAAGGCATTGACAGTTTTTGCAATGCCCATGATCTTGGGCAGCTTTTTTCAACAAGTATATAATATGGCTGATTCAATCATCGTTGGCCAGTTTGTAGGCTCCTCTGCACTTGCGGCAGTTGGAGCCTGTGCTGCGCTTACGAATGTGTTCATCTGTATAGCGCTGGGAGCCGGTGTAGGAGCCGGTGTACTTGTGAGCCGCTATTTCGGCGCCAGGGATTACGGCAAAATGAAAACAATAGTATCAACATCACTGATTAGTTTTCTGGTTTTAAGCGTACTTCTGGGTGTCTTTGGCTTTTTCTTTTCACATTCAATGATGAGCTTGCTACAGACACCTGCAGATATACTGGATGAGGCAGTGCTGTATCTTAGGGTTTATTTTGTGGGATTTCCGTTTCTGTTTATGTATAACATACTTTCAACGATGTTTACATCGATTGGCGAGTCAAGGATTCCGTTGGGGCTTTTGATATTTTCCTCTGTGTTAAATATATTTATGGACCTTTGGATGGTGGCAGGCCTTGACCTGGGGGTGTTCGGTGCTGCCCTTGCAACTCTAATTGCTCAGGGAATATCTGCAGTGTTTTCACTTTTGATTTTCTTTAGCAGAATGCGCCGGTATAAAAGTCACTTTGAATGGTTTGACAGACATGAGCTTCATTCTATGCTTCGGATTGCTGTGCCTTCGGTTCTCCAGCAGTCTACGGTGTCAATTGGCATGATGATAGTACAGGCAGTTGTGAATCCGTTCGGTACACAGGCGCTTGCAGGATATTCGGCAACGATGAGGGTAGAGAATGTATTTTCACTGATATTTGTATCTATTGGAAATGCAGTTTCTCCGTTTGTTTCCCAGAATCTCGGAGCAAAGAAGACAGAACGTATCAAAAAAGGCTATCACGCTGCGCTGGTGTTAGACCTGTGTTTTGCAGTGCTTGCTTTTATAGTAATTGAAACACTGCATACACAGATTTCCTCATTATTCCTGGGCAAAGACGGAACGGCCCTGGCATATCAGGTATCAGGGGATTATATGAGATGGCTTGGTTTCTTTTTCATTTTCATGGGTATCAAGATGGCCACCGATGGTGTGCTTCGTGGACTTGGCATCATGCGTCCGTTTCTCGCTGCAAATATGGTAAACCTGGCAATCCGTCTCTCGGTTGCCTTAATCTGCGCGCCGCGTTTCGGTATTGCATTTGTCTGGCTTGCTGTACCGGCCGGCTGGCTTGCCAATTTCCTGATTTCCTATGTGGCTCTCAGAAAATCATGGCCGGCGGAATAAAAGATACTGCTTACATTATAGTGGATAAGTAAAGAAAAATTTTATGTTGTTTTAGTATACGGCATTGCTTTTTGAAGGAAGAGGTGTAAGGTGAAAGGAGCAAGGTTAAAATGAAGATGTTGGAAAATCAAACAAAGGTGTTGACATTTCTATCAAACAAAGCTATTATAACACAAAAGGAGGTAAAAAATGAAAAACATATATGAAAAATTGAAAGATGCAAGACAGCGTTTGGGTTTTTCACAGGAATACGTGGCAAAGTGTCTGGGAATTGGTCGCTCGGCTGTTACTCAAATTGAGCTTGGGAACCGGAAAATCACATCGGATGAAATTCAAAAATTCTGCCAGCTTTATCATGTTTCAGCGGATTACCTTCTCAATCAGGAATCTCTTGAAACCAAACAGGTTGTATTTGCTCGTGGATTTGAAGAGTTAAATGAGAATGATCAGCAGGAAATTCTGAACTTGATTGCCTTCAAGAAGTCTATGGCAGGTCTTTAAGGGGGAATTTAATGCTAGATATAGAAATACTGAATCAATATCGAAATGATGCCCAGGGGCTGGCAAAGTATTTTTCAGAACAGTACTTTAAAGATCATGAAAAGGTGTTTCCTATTAATCCTTTTCAGGTTTTAACAGACCTGGGTATTCATTTTGTATTTAGAAATTTTGATAAAATGGAAGGTCTGTTTATGCCTTCTACAGCGGATATGCCGATAGATTTGGTGGCAATTAATGCGAAAAGACCGATTACCCGTCAGAGATTTTCAGCAGCGCATGAGTTGTGCCATTTTCTTAAAGACGCAGATACACAGTCAACATTTATGTGTGCTATTTCATCAAATGAATACAAAGAGAAATATGCGGAGTCTTTTGCAGCTTCTTTTCTTATGCCAGAAGATGAATTACGTGTTCAGATAAATAGCCTCCATCCTAGCGATGGTGAATTGACCTTTGATGATGTTCTCGAGATAGCTGATTATTTTGGCACAAGTTTTAGAGCTTGTTACTATCGAATCCGAAATTTGTTTCCATATCTGATAGCTTATTATTCAAGCAAGAAATTGGGTAAATATAAGCCAGAAAAACGGCGTAAGGAACTGGGCTTTTCATATATAAAACTATATGAAGGATTGTTTGATGCCTGGGAAGATATTTCACCAACAAATAGTCTTGAGTTTGCAAGGCGTTTGTTCAAAAGTAAGTATGTTTATAATGATGCTCGCCTTGAAGGTGTAAAAACCACTTATGATGCAGCATCTGAAATAATAGAGGATCTGCAAGAAAATCGCCAGGTAAGTGAATATTGCACAGAGTCCTATGAAGGTTTTTGCAATGTGGCAGGACATTCTGTTATGTATGACTTTATTTTTGAGACGGTAAGTGATAATAAAATTGATATTTATCAATTATCAACCCTGAATAAAAAATTATTTTCCTGTTGTCCAAATCCGGAATACGGAGGATCAACAAGAAAAGACAATGTCCTTGTTTTAGGTGCGAAATTCGAGACAGTAGATTGGCGGGATGTTATGCCGGAATTGATAAAGCTCAATGATAAGGTGTTATTACTTGAAAGTAAATTAGATGAGATGAGCAGAAGTCAAATCATTGAATTGATTGCAGATATTCATCATAGGATTACTGTTATTCATCCTTTTCCAGATGGAAATGGGCGAACAAGCAGAGGGTTTATGATTAAACTGTTAATCCGATATGGTATGCCACCGTTCTATATTGATGTTGAGAAAAAAGAGGAATATTATAATGCTTTAGAAATAGCAGATAAAGAGAATGATTTTAATGCATTGTATGAATATATATTCAAAGCATTAATCAGAGCTCATGTTGAATTGGAAACTCGACCGAAAACCATATAAGGTATTTAGTTCAATGTGATGTTAGGAAAAGGGAATATGAGAAAAGGTCTTCTATGATTTAATACTTTATCATAGAAGACCTTTTATGTTGTATAAATTGCAGAGTTTTACAGTCTCTATAATTCAAGCTTCAGATAAATCTCGTCCCTCTCATCCTGCTCAATCCCCAGATAATGCTGGGTAATCTCATATGATGAGTGATTATAGACATCCATGAGCAGAGCGGGAGGTGTGCCATTCTTCCAGGCATGATAGCCAAACGTCTTTCTAAGCGAATGACAGCTGATGTGCTCATCCTGCACTGTTTTGCCGGCAGCAGTCTTTACAATACGATATGCCTGCGTCCTGCTTATAGGCTGGTATCTGCAGGTATTCTTGGTAAAAATAAATTCATGGTCATTTGGATTACGTTCATTGAAATAATCTTTCAGAGCATCGGTGGCATTGTAGTTTAGAGTGACATAGTTATTCTTGCCGGTCTTTTGCTCATTGATAAGAAAATGAGTGCGAAATTCATGATGTTTGAAATTGTAAACGTTGTCCCACTTTAATCTAAGCAGGTCACTGATTCTTAGTGCTGTGTTTAATCCCATCACAATTAAACAGTAATTGCGGCTGTTTGGACGGATGTCCTTATAGTACATTCTGAAAGCCGTGAGTTCGTCCTTGTTTCGGATTGGCTGTGTAGTTCCCATTGAATACTCCTTTATAGTAGAAAATGTTATCCGGCACGTACAATATGACAGACTTTCACCCTCAGAATATCCAAAATCCACAACACAATAATGGTAAGTTCAAAATAGAAAAAATGCAACATTTTGTAGTAAAATGTTGCATTTTTTGCTTTACACCTACTATATCGGACGCCATTTTCAGAACTTAACCCCTGAAAAATAATTTTTTTAATAATTTTCTTTTCTCTTTTTCTATCATTTTTTGTTAGTCTTACCGGATTTAATCATATCTGTGCCAAAGATAAAATAATTCTTGATGAAATATGACTAAATTGGCATAAACATTTGATATTTTTTAATCCCCTTCCTTTTTGACCCATTATCAATCCACGAAAAATGCAACATTTTACTACAAAATGTTACATTATTCGGAAAAGCATGGACAAAGCTATTCCCTAGTGCATGGAGGTAGAAAATGCTCAAATTATCATTAAAGGAAGGGCAATATGTGAACATCGGAGACGATATCCGAATCGTGTTCGCGGGCGGAACCGGAAAGCACTGTCGATTACTGATAGATGCCCCAAAAGAACTGAATATCGCAAGATCCAACAACGAACCTGACCCGGCGAAGCGAAAAGATACATATTATCCCGACCCTGAGATTTCCAATGAGGCACAAAAAGAAATACAGCGCATCATCTGGAAGGAAAAAGCGCGTCAGAAAAAGACGCAAAGCAACTAACCATGTTAATAGGCGGCTGTGGCGTAAGCCACACCCGGGAAGCCGCTTGTTATAGAAAACCGCAACTGCTTAAATAAAAATATACACAAAGCAGCTGCAAAACCCTCGGGAAAAGGATTTCCAGAGGTCAAACATAATAACCCACAGTGTGGGACAAGGAGGATTATATTATGGTAGTACAACACAACATGCAGGCAATGAACGCCAACAGAATGCTCAACGTAACAACAGGTCAGCAGGCTAAATCTACAGAGAAGCTCTCTTCTGGATACAGAATCAACCGTGCAGCAGATGATGCAGCAGGACTTTCAATTTCCGAAAAGATGAGAAAGCAAATTCGCGGTCTTGATAAAGCTTCTTCTAATGCAGAAGATGGTGTATCTGCAGTACAGACAGCAGAAGGTGCTCTTACAGAGGTTCACTCAATGCTTCAGAGAATGAATGAGCTTGCAACACAGGCTGCTAATGGTACTAACTCTACTACTGATAGAAGTGCAATTCAGGATGAGATTTCACAGCTTACAACAGAAATTGATCGTGTTGCAGAGACAACAAAGTTTAATGAAACGTATCTTCTTAAAGGAGATAAAGGGACTAAGCCTCTTAATTTAAAAGCTCACGATGCTGGTTTAAAAGGTGAGCTTACAGATAATGGTGATGGAACAGCTACTTTTGTAATGAATGCACTTAAAAAAGGAGATACAGTTAGTATTGGAGGAAAAGATTACACAATTGGTGCCTCTAAAGATGAAGTTACTGCTTTTCTGACTGCAAATCAAATTACAGATACCGCTGCTAAAAAAGTAACTATTAACGGAACAGAGTATACATATTATAATGCAGTTACAGCTGATACCACGCCAGGTCAAACACATAATGGATGTCAGGCTGGATGGTATGCACAGGCTCCTGATACAACAACCGGAGATGGAAGTACAACAGCACAAGCAACATATGCTAATGTAGATGCAATTGCAAATGTCAAAGGCAAAATTACTGCAGGCGCAAATAGTGTAACAACAATTACTGATGTAGGTAATGATGGTATAGATGATAATGATAAATCTGTGATTACTAAGGAAAAAGCCTATATGCTTGCAGCTGATGAATTGCTTAAGGCAAATAAAATTGGCGATACAGAGAACTCTGCAAGAGTAGGTATTGATGATCAGTTTACAGATATGGATCTTAACAATGCTACAAATACAATTAAGTTGCATACAGGTGCAACAAGTGTAGCAAATAAGTTATCTTTCAGTCTCCACGTAGGATCAGATGCAGATATGACAAACAAAATTACGGTTAATATTGAAACCATGAACTCTTCATATCTTGGTATCAAAGGTCTTAACGTAAATGATGATTCAGGAATTGCCGGAACATACGCTATTGATGCTATCTCTGATGCATTACAGAAGGTTTCAGATCAGAGATCTTCACTCGGTGCTGTTCAGAACCGTCTTGAGCACACAATCGACAACCTCGACAACGTAGTTGAGAATACTACATCAGCTGAGTCTCGTATCCGTGATACAGATATGGCTGAAGAGATGGTTAACTACAGCAAGAACAACATTCTTGCACAGGCTGGACAGTCTATGCTCGCACAGGCTAATCAGTCTAACCAGGGTGTACTTTCACTCTTACAGTAATTTTATAACGCATTTGTGAAACACATGTAAATATAGGGAACTCCTTTGGGGTTCCCTCAGACTGTAGACAAAGTGCTCCGAGAAATTATGTTTCTCGGAGCACTTTGTCTCGCCATTGCGAAGATGTTTTGTTTAAACAAGCATATTTCCACCAGATTTATGACATTTGTAATCCCTATTCCTTCTTACATTTTGCAAGCTTCTTTAAATTCATGCACGCAAAAGTGAGTGCGACTTTCGTTTTCATCCGCGCTTTTCCGTACATTTGTGTATACCGGAATCCATGGTTTTCTTTTGCTGTTCCAAAGATTCTTTCGATAGTTTCCTTCTAACATTTGTAAGCTTATCATAAAGACCTTTAAAAGTTCTGCTGTCATGTTCGTTTCCTGGATTTACTGTGAAATCGATAATCCATCCGTTTTTATCACAGGCAGTTTCAATCCCATAGGCAAACACATGCTTATGTTCGCCCTTTCGGAACCATCCGCTTTCAGGATCTGTTGTACTGCACTTAATAGTTTTTCCGTCTAGCGGAATGTCATCCGTATAGTCTTCAAATTTATCATCGCCATTGGCTCCGGGCTTATTATGATCATCTTTATCTTTAAGCGGTTTCTTTCCATGTTTTTCTCTGTCAGCATTGATATCTTTGCGTAGCATATCGGCATAGAATAAGGATTCTTGCTTTGCAATTCGTCTTTGCATCTTTTTGTTATTAACCCTTGCTTTGACATGCGTTGCATCGACAAAGATTTCTGTTGGATCAACCAATTTGAAGCGGTAGCATTCTTCTAGGATATGCTGAAAAATCTGCTCAAATAGATCTGTATCCATAAACCGGCGGGTATAATTCTTTCCGAAGGTAGAGAAATGTGGAACAGGATCATAAAGTTCAAGTCCAAGAAACCAACGATACGCCATGTTTACCTCAATCTCTTTAATAGTTTGGCGCATACTTTTTATTCCGTACAGATATTGAATAAGGGGAATCTTGATAAGCGTTACCGGATCAATGCTTGGACGTCCCATGCTATCCGAATAAGTATCACGAACAAGGCCATAAATAAATGACCAGTCGATGGCTTTATCGATAATTCGCAGAAGATGATCCTGTGGAACAAGATCATCGATACATACGATCTGCATTTGTTTTCTTACTTTTTCAGTTTCTTGAGTCATCATATGAAAATACCACCTTTTTTGATATCTTCATTATACCAAAAAGAGGCTTAAAAGTCTTGAAAATACTGACTCTTAGCCTCTTTTCATAGAAAAATCCTCGGCAAAATTCCGAGGACTTTGTCTACAGTCTGGGCGGCAGGAAAGACATTTCCTGCCGCTTTTGCTGAACACACAGACTGCCTATGCAAGCGGTATCAGTGAGAGCAAGCTGGCAAAAGGAACAGAAAAGCTGATCGGGGATGCCACAACCTGGCTCATGGTGCTGGCACCGGTCGTTGCGGGACTTCTGATTATCTATTTCTGCATCAGGAGAAGTGCGGCGGACGAGATGGATCAGAAGAAGTGGAATAACCGTATCGTGGTTGCCATTGTGTCCTGCATCGGGGCAGTAATCGGAAGTGCAACCTTAAACATCATTATTGGTTATTACCAGTAATGGAGACAACCTAAAAAACAAATTTAAAATTCGGAGGAATGAACACTATGAGAAAAATCAATGACACTGTGAACAGACTGACTGTAACTGCCTATGTAAAAGGCAGACACATGAGAAAGAAACTGGCAGGCATCTTTACCAGAAAAGAGGGCGAAGGCTTTGTAGATACCGCTCTGAAAATTCTGATCTCCGTTGTGGTTGGTGCGCTGCTATTGGCAGGGCTCTATGCACTGTTTAAGGATACCATCCTGCCTACCCTGACGCAGAGAATCCAGAACATATTTAATTATCAGGGATAAATCCATAATGCGTCTTGCATCTATCATAATTTGGTAGATGCAAGACATAAGCATTTAAGAGAGAAGAATAAGCATTGTAAGATATTTCCATTTAATGTGCAATGTAGTATACTATTAATGATAATTTTGCACAAATGAAAGGAGATATTTATATGCTGGATAATATTAGGGAAATAGAAGAAATGGAAAAAGAAATTATAGCAATGATTGATAACAACATAGAAAGATATTTAAAGGCTAATCCTCATTCAAATTTAGGAAATTATGGATATAGTGGAAAATTATCAGATGATCTATTCTATAAAATTTTGTATTATTCTAATGAAAAAGCAGAAAAAAATGAAGAACAGATTGATGATTGGTTTGAAAAGGGGAATAATGTTGCGATAGTAACTGGCTATATGGGATGTGGAAAAACAACATTTATCAATCATTATTTGTGGAAAAAGAAAAAGCAAGAGAAAAAAATAATTCTTTTCGATTTAGAAAAAATAAATAAAAATACAGAACTTGATATTTTTGTCAATAAATTTGGTATGCAGTTGTATGAAATGTTTAAAGTCAAGGATAAAAATTTTAGAAGTGTATTGAAAAATCTTTATGATAGAAATTTTGATTTCTTTGATATGTATGAGGATGATGATAAACTTGATACTTTTATTTCTAATTATTGCACAGAGTCTACATGTGAGAATGTTCGAAAGCAAAATGCTGAAAATAAATCACGAATATTAAAATTAGATATTGAAAGTATGTTTAGTCTGTTAATACTGTTTGTTTTATGTGAGCAAATTATAGAAAAAAGGAGCCAAGAGTATTTGATATGTTTTGATAATTTGGATGTTGCTTATGAAGGAAAAAGTTTAGAAAAATTTTATGCTGGATTCTTAAATTCTATTGCAAATTGGGAACAAGGCTTGCCACAATTTAGTTATCCGGAGGAGACTATTACTAATCATGAATTATATAATGAATTAAAATTTTTATTTTGTATGAGAGAAACTTCTAAGGCAAAAGTTACAGCATACTTTAAGAAAAAAATAACATCATTTGTAAAGCCTTTTGATATTACAGAAATTTATGATAAAGCTGAAATAATTGGGAAAAGAGTTGATTTGTTAGAACGATATAAAGAAGATGTAGAGCGAGAGGTATTGCTCAATGGAGAAATCATAAATGAGATTTTAAATGATCATTATATTAAATTAAATATTTTTCCTCTATTTAATCATGATTACAGATCATGTATTGGGAATATTGTTTCTCTTTGTTGTGATGAGGAAAATAAAGATATGATAAATGATTACCTAAAACTTAATAATGCCAATATAAGACCGAAAGTTATAAAATATGCTAAATACGGGGCCAGAGGTATTTTGTTTAGACTAATATTTGACTCTTTTAAAAGTGAAGGATATTTTGATAAGATATCTATATTTGATTTGGAAAATACGACACATAAGGAGCAGTTTAGTATACCAAGAATGATTCTTACATATGTTTCGAATGTCCAAACAAATAATGGTCGAGTTACACCAGGAATTGGAGTTAATAATACACCCGTAGCATTAAATAGAATTTACGAAGCATTTGAAGGTATAATAAGTCCAGATTTAATTACTGAGTGTATTATCAATATGTATGATTTGAGAAACACAAATTGGAATCATCTGATTACATTTGACACATTAAGGGGTGATGATGTAGAGCATATTAGAAAAGAACTGAAAAATTATAAATCTAAGCTTTCTAATTATGAGTATTCAAAAGTTTTAATTACTTGTAGTGGTACGGTCTATTTAAGCACAATGGCAACACATTTTGAGTTTTTTGCTTGTAGAACTTGGGGAAGCATAGGAAATCCTTTGTTTTTATCAGCAAATTCATTGAGAGATGAAACAGGAAGATTTGGATTTGAAGATATTGTTGAAAAAATATTTATTCATGTTAAAGAATGTTGTGCACGCATTAAAAATTTTGATATGGAAAAATTCTTGTCAAAATACGATTGTGCTGATAAGTATGCCAATTATCTGGATTCAGAATATGTTTACAAAGATAGAAAAGAAAAAACTGGCAGGATTGTAAAACAATTTCATGGAGAAAAAATAATACATACACATATAAGCTATTTAGATGCTTATAGACTTTATTTGTTAAATTCAGATGAAATAGAAGAGGTTTTGAAACCTGTGGTTAGTAGGACAATAATAGGATACATACAAAGATATATTGATATTTTTGATAATAAAAAGGTTGTGTATTCAGACCAATCTTTGAGAATTGTTGAGAATTATCAAAAGGCAATTCAAAAAA
>OOAC01000123.1_pt1 | contig 82469 bp, 63 predicted proteins | sample 1671041 | NCBI WGS metagenome assembly OOAC01 (sample SAMN06348116, study PRJEB24527) | human gut metagenome | biome: human gut; feature: ankylosing spondylitis patient; material: feces | host: Homo sapiens | place: China | collected 2015-10 | reverse complement strand
TCGGTTTGAACGTATCGTATGCTATATTCTGGTGATAGTCTTTCTTGAAGCTCCATCGCAGGAACCATTTGAGGAATCCCATTTGTTTACCGATGGTACTGTTTCTCATGTCTTTTTTGTCACGCAGGAAATTGATATACTCGTTCAATCCGAACTCATCGAAATATTCAAAGGTCACATCTTCCTTGAACTCCTTGAGGTGATTTTTAACGGCTGCAAACTTTTCGTATGTGGATTCAGTCCAGTTATTCTGATTGCCGCATTCTTTTACAAATTCATCGAACACCTCCCAAAAACTTATCTGTGCTTCTTCCTGCTGTTCTTCGTTGGCATTCTTCATCCGCAGGTTGAATGCATCCTTTAGTTGTTGGGTAGTTGGCATGGTTTCCTGTACCTCAAACTCCTTGAACACATTTTGAATTTCGGCATAGTATTTCAGCAGATCGGCATTGATTTCAGATGCACTTTGCTTTAATTTGTTGGTACACCCGTTCTTTACTCGCTGCTTGTCGGAATCCCATTTGGCTACATCGATGCGGTAACCCGTTGTAAACTCAATGCGCTGGCTTGCGTATATGACGCGCATACGGATGGGGACATTCTCCACAATTGGCACACCGTTCTTTTTCCGGCTTTCCAATGCAAAAATGATGTTTCGTTTGATATTCATAATTGGGTGCGTTTGAAATTCTACACCCAAATATACACCCAATATTTGGAATAGCAAAAGATATTCAGAAAGATTTAGATTTACTATGTATTCCAAATTGTGTGTGATTATCAGTAATTTGCAATTTTATGATATTTCTTGAATGTATAGGTTCGAGAGCCTCTCTCTCCGCTGAAAGCAGCAAAAGCTGCTTTTTACGTTTTATGGAGGCAGGTTGCTTCTTGATATACATAATCAACCGAAAAGGAGAGATGCTCGAGTGGTTGAAGAGGCACGCCTGGAAAGCGTGTAAACCCCTAAAGGGTTTCGCGGGTTCGAATCCCGCTTTCTCCGCAAAGTCCTGATGATTTATTATCGTCGGGACTTTTTCTTTATGGGATTAATTAACGGTATTTTGAAATAAGATATGGATTCTTTATCTTTGCAAAAAGTTTTTTAGGGAAGGAATGTTAGTAACTACCGTGGATAAAAAGATAAAGTTTTACCAGCGTGTGATTTTGATGATCATGTTGGTCTTTATGCCGTTTTATTCAGTTGGCAGCGATTTCTTTCTGGAAGGTTTCCCAAGTTCTTCCATCGAGGTGGTAGAGAATGGAGTGCATGATGTACTTGATTTTGACGATAATGCCTCGTTGCGTACTGTCCGGCAGGAACAGATTCAAATCCAACAGTTTGTTGCAGACTTTATAGCCGACTGGCTGACTATAATAAATGTGCATGAGCTGATTCATTCTCTTGAATTGCAGCAATGTGCATTCTTACCTATATTTTATCAACTTCATAAAACCCAGAGTTTTGTCTGGTTTTGTTCCTATCTGATTTAGGTCTTATCCGATTCTTTTTATTTTTCAGAGCGTGTATGGGTATGTTGTGCCGGTATGCGGAAGGTTTTGTCGTATCCCTGATATTGCACGCTTTATCATGTTTATAATTATAACCTAAAAATAAACTAATCAGAAACGATTTATGACGAGAAGATTATTTTTTAACTATTTACCTTTTTTGTTTTTAATAGCCAGCTTTTTTACCTCTTGTAACCGGAGCCATGAAAAAAAATCCGGAAGTAAAGACAATACGCTGGTGGTGAAGCTGGTAGCTACGAGTATCGAAGTGGCTCAATCGTATGTAGCCGATGTGCAGGCTGTCCAGTTTGTGGAGGTTAAACCGAAAGTGGAAGGGTTCGTTGAAGATGTCTTGGTTGACGAAGGAGAGCACGTGAAGAAGGGACAGGTCTTGTTCAAGCTTTCCTCTGCCGAACTGTATGAAGAGGTCAAAGAGGCGCAGGCCAATTATAAGCAAGTGCAGGCCGAGTTGAAAATGGCGGAAGTCGAAGCGGACCGTGTAAAGCGCTTGGTGGAAAAGGACATCATTTCGCCGATCCGCTTGGAACAGGCATTGGCGGAAGCCGATGTCGCCCGTTTGCGGGTACAGCAGGCCAAATCGCGTTTGCTTCGTGCGGAAACGAATTATTCCTATACGACCATCACGTCTCCTTTCGAAGGGTATGTGGACCGTATACCGTTTAAGGTCGGTAGCTTGGTCACGCCGTCCAGCTTGTTGACCTCCCTGACGGATGTTTCGGAAATGTTTGCCTATTTCAAGATCAACGAGAAAGAATATCTTGAATATAAACGTACGCAGTTGAGCGGAGTGGAACAGCCGGAGTATAACAACCTGGAGTTGATCCTGTCGGATCAGACAACCTATCCGTACAAAGGAACGGTCGAAACCGTAGAAGGTGATTTTGAACGTGGTACGGGTTCCATTGCTTTTCGTGCGCGTTTTGCCAATCCGGACCGCCTGTTGCGACATGGTGTTTCGGGTAAAATCCGTATGCTGACAGAAATGGAAGACGTGATACTGGTCCCGCAACGTTCGACATTCGAGATTCAGGATTTTACTTACGTGTATACTGTTGATGAAGAAGGCAAAGTGAGTGTCCGCAGTTTCGAACCACTCTCTCGTCACGGTGCCTATTATGTAACGAAAGACCTGCCTGACAATACGCTGATCGTTTATGAAGGAGTCCAGCAAGTGAGTGACGGGATGGTTATTACGCCTGAGATTGTGGATGCCGAAACGGTCCGTAAACAATTGGAATTGTCTGATGAAGTCGAAAATAATAAGTAAGCCGTATGTTTGAAATATTCATCAGACGCCCGATTCTGTCCGGTGTCATTTCTGTTGTGATTGTTTTTCTGGGTTTGCTGGCTATTACCTCTTTGCCGATTACCCAGTTTCCCGATATTGTTCCGCCTTCCGTTACGGTGACGGCCCGTTATACGGGAGCCAATGCCGATGTGATGGCTAAAACTGTGGCGACTCCCTTGGAACGTGCTATCAATGGTGTGCCCGGAATGACCTATATGACGACCGTTTGTACGAACGACGGTATGTCGCTGACGACGATCTATTTTAAGGTAGGAACCGATCCGGATGTCGCCTCCGTGAATGTGCAGAACCGTGTGACGACAGTCCTCGATGAACTTCCCGAAGAAGTGATCCGTGCCGGTGTGATTACCGAGAAAGAGGTAAACAGTATGTTGATGTATCTGAACATCATGAGCACGGACAGTTCGCATACCGAGAAGTTTGTGTACAATTTTGCCGATATCAATATCCTGCGTGAGCTGAAGCGAATCGATGGGGTCGGTTTTGTCGAGATCATGGGAAGCCGCGATTATGCGATGCGCGTGTGGCTGAACCCCAACCGGCTGGCAGCCTATAATATGTCACCGCAGGAGGTGACCGCCGCTATCCGTTCGCAAAATATCGAAGCTGCTCCTGGGAAGACCGGTATCAGTTCGGATAAGATTCCGCAGCAGTTGCAATATGTATTGCAATATAGCGGGAAGTTCAGCACTCCCGAAGAATATGGCGAGATCGTGTTGAAGGCGTTGCCGGACGGTTCGGTTCTCCGGTTGAAGGATGTGGCGACGATTGAGTTCGATTCGGAAGACTATAATATGATTTCCATGACCGACGGCAAGCCTTCCGCCTCTATCATGATCAAGCAGCGTCCGGGTTCGAATGCCCGTGAGGTGATTCAGAATATCAAAGCCAAGATGGAGGAAATCAAGGAAAGCAGTTTTGCCCCCGGAATGGATTATAATATATCGTACGATGTTTCGCGATTTCTGGATGCTTCGATTTCGGTTGTGCTCCGGACACTGTTGGAAGCCTTTTTGCTGGTGTTTATCGTGGTATATTTGTTCCTGCAGGATTTCCGTTCGACGTTGATTCCGGCGATAGCCGTTCCTGTTTCGCTTGTCGGGACTTTCTTCTTTATGCAGATGTTGGGCTTCTCCATCAATATGCTGACACTGTTCGCACTGGTGCTGGCAATCGGTATCGTGGTCGATAATGCTATTGTCGTGGTGGAGGCGGTACATGTGAAGATGCACAACGAAAAACTTCCACCGGCAAAAGCCACCGAAGCCGCCATTCGTGAAATCGGCGGGGCGATTATTGCCATTACTTTGGTGATGTCTGCCGTGTTCGTTCCGGTAGGTTTTATGTCCGGTACGGTCGGTATTTTCTATCGGCAGTTCTCGTTGACATTGGCGGTGGCGATTGTTATTTCGGGCGTGAATGCCTTGACGCTGTCTCCCGCGCTCTGCGCCTTGATGCTGAAGCCTGTCTCGCATAACAAAAAGGTGAAGAAAAGTTTGTTGGCGCGTTTCTTCGACGGATTCAATAAGCGCTACGATCATCTGGAACGCCGTTATAAGATCAATCTGCGTTTGTTCCTGAACAGGCGTTTCCTGACCTATGCGTCGTTGATTATTTTCTGTCTGGCAACATGGGGTATGACGTTTGTGTTGCCTTCGGGTTTTATCCCTAATGAAGACCAGGGAATGATCTATGTGAATGTCGATGCACCTCCCGGAGCGACCCTCGAACGTTCGGAAGCCGCTTTGAGCAAAGTGCAGGCCGCTCTGTTGCCGTTGGAAGAAGTGGAAACGGTTTCCACATTGGCAGGCTACAGCTTGATGACGGAAACGGAAGGAGCCAGTTTTGGCATGGGGATGATCAACTTGAAGCCCTGGAACGAACGCGAGCAGACGGCCGAGGAACTGATGCGCGTCTATGCTGACCGCGTGTCGCATATCAAGGATGCGGATATCCAGTTCTTCCTTCCACCGACGGTTCCCGGTTTCGGTAATGCCAGCGGTTTCGAACTTCGTTTGCAGGATAAGACTGCCGGGACATTTGCCGAGTTGGACGAAGTGGCCAAATCGTTTGTGGCCAAGCTGAATGCCGATCCTCGTTTGTCGGGTGTCACATCCGGTTTCAATCCGAACTTCCCGCAATATCTGTTGCGGGTCGATCTGGCCAAAGCGGCAAAACTGGGAATTGATGTGAACGAGTCGATGGAAACTTTGCAATCCTATGTCGGGAGTTTCTATTCTTCCAACTTCGTCCGTTTCGGGCAAATGTACAAGGTGATGTTGCAGGCTGCTCCCGAATATCGTATGAATCCGGAGGATCTGTTCGGTTTGTATGCTAAAAATAAAGAGGGGAACATGGTTCCGTATTCCAACTTCATGACAATGGAGCGCGTGTATGGTCCGAGTCAGATTACCCGTTATAACCTGTTTACTTCGGCCATGATTACCGGTGAACAAGCACCGGGAGTCAGCTCGGGTGAAGCCTTGGAAGCCGTAGAGGAGATTGCTGCCGAAGTGTTGCCGAGAGGCTACGATATAGAATGGTCCGGCGTTGCCCGTGAGGAGAAAGAATCCGGTGGACAATCCTTGGTTATTTTCGCGATCTGTCTGGTCTTTGTCTATCTTCTTCTGGCGGCCCAGTATGAAAGCCTTTTGCTGCCGCTTCCGGTCATCCTCTCGCTTCCGGCAGGTGTGTTCGGATCATTCCTTTTACTATATGCGGTGGGACTGGAGAATAATATTTATGCTCAGGTGGCACTCGTGATGCTGATCGGCCTCTTGGGTAAGAATGCGATCCTGATTATTGAGGTGGCGAACCAGTGCCGCAAGGAAGGCGTCAGCATTATGGGAGCGGCCATCCAAGGGGCAACCAGCCGTTTGCGTCCGATTCTGATGACTTCTTTTGCTTTTATCAGCGGTTTGATCCCGTTGGCGGTAGCCAGTGGCGCTGGTGCTTTGGGCAATCGTTCCATCGGGACGGCGGCGGCCGGAGGTATGCTGATCGGTACGTTCGTGGGGATCTTCCTGATACCGGGGCTTTATGTGATATTTGAATCGTTGGCAACTTACTTAAAGGAAAAGAAACAAAAAGCAAATGAAGAAGAATATGAGTTTTAAGATAATTGCTACAGTTGGCTTGTGGGCGGCGATCGGCCTTACAGCTTGCAAGGCTCCGCAGCTCTCTCCGGATGGGGAACGTGCCGTACTGCCAGAAGGAGATGGGCATACCTATGACACTGCATTTGTAAAGCCGTTGGAGTGGAATGTGTTTTTCCAGGATTCCATCTTACAAGGATATGTGGAGGTCGCCTTGCAGAATAACTATTCGTTCAAGCAAAGCATGGAACGGGTGACAATGAGCCGGGCCAACCTGCAACGGGCAAAAGGCTTGCTATTGCCTGAAGTTAGCCTCGGCATCGGGACTTCGGTCAACCGTTTCGGCGAATATACGATGGACGGAGTGGGGAATAGCGAGACTAATGTTCCTTCCTTGGCGAAAGACAAACATATCCCGGACCCTTACCGTGATTTCGGACTTTTCCTGAATTTCCAGTGGGAAGCGGATATATGGGGGAAGCTGACACGTAAGAAACAGGCGGCTGTGGCTCGTTGGATGGCTTCGGTTGAGGCAACCCGTTTTGCGCAGTCGGTCCTGATATCCGAATTGGCTGTCCACTATTATGAACTGATCGGTTTGGATAAGCGTCGGGATGTCTTGGAAGAAGCCCATATCAGTTCCAAACGTTCGTATGAGCTAACTCGCCAGCTGAAGAAGGAGGGGGCCGAGACGCAGTTGGCTGTCGACCAGTTTCATGCCCGTATGCTACTGATAGAAAGCAAACTGTTGGAAAATGATCAATTGATCGGGGAGAAAGAGCGTGCGATAGCCTGCCTGTTAGGTGTCTTTCCGTTTGAAATCAGGCGTATGAGTTTTGAAGAGCTGCGTCAGATCCCTTTCCCGCTATCAGACGGTGTTCCGGCGAACATGCTGACCTTACGTCCCGACGTACGGGCCGCCGAGATGGAATTGCTGGCTTCAAAGGCGGATGTAATGGCGGCTAAAGCAGCCTTCTATCCTTCGTTGGTGTTGGGTGCGGGAGGTGGCTTCAATAGCTTTGATCTTGGCAAATGGTTCACAGCGCCTGCTTCGCTGGTTTACGATTTGGCAGCAGGAATTACTGCACCAGTCTTCCAGCGGAACCAGATTCGTTCGATGTGGAACGAGGCGCGTGCTTCGCAACGGATTGCCTTGTCGCAATATCACGAAACGGCCTTGAAGGCCTATACGGAAGTATTGGATTTGTATTGTGCCGGTCTAAACCAAGTGGAGCGTGTCCGCCTGAAAGAAGTGGAGACCGTAGCTCACCAACGTTCGGTCACCAATGCCAATGAACTTTTCAAATTGAATTATGTCGGCTTCCTCGAAGTGCTCTCTGCCAATGAACGTTATCTGGATAGCGAATTGGAACGTATCGACATCATCACCGATCTTTGCCGGAAAAAGATCCTTCTCTACCGGGCGTTGGGCGGTGGTTGCTAAAGCTTTTAGACGAAAAGACGGATGTAGAAGGTTTGCATCCGTCTTTTTGGTTATCATGGAATTTTTGTTTCATCCAGATGAAACTTTTTATACTTTTGCATCGTTCTTAAAAATTGAAATGAGAAATGGAACATGCTCCTAAGATTAACAAAGTAGAGGTCCGTACTTTGCAGATGGCGGACTACCGACAATTATCTCAATCTTTTACAAGAGTTTATTCAGACGGCTCGGATGTGTTTTGGACACGTGAGCAAATCAAGAAGTTAATCACTATTTTCCCGGAAGGGCAGGTGGTTACGGTCGTGGATGATAAGATCGTGGGGTGCGCCTTGTCTATCATCGTCGATTACGACAAGGTAAAGAACGACCATACTTACGCCTTTGTTACTGGAAACGAAACCTTTAATACGCATAATCCAAAAGGCAATATCCTGTATGGAATAGAGGTCTTTATCCATCCCGATTACCGGGGCCTGCGTTTGGCACGGCGTATGTATGATTATCGGAAGGAATTGTGTGAAAGCCTGAACTTGAAAGCGATTATGTTCGGCGGACGTATCCCGAATTATCATAAATATGCGGATACGATGCGCCCGAAGGAATATATTGATAAGGTCCGTAAAAGAGAAATTTATGATCCGGTGCTGACTTTTCAAATATCGAATGATTTCCATGTTCGTAAAGTGATGACGAATTATTTGCCGAACGATGAGGAATCCAAACATTATGCAACCCTGCTGCAATGGGACAATATCTATTACCAGCCGACTCCGGAAATCGTTTCGACCAAGACGACCGTCCGCGTCGGCCTTGTCCAGTGGCAGATGCGACCTTACAAGGGACTCGATGACGTGTTCGAACAGGTGGAATTTTTCGTGGATGCCGTATCTGACTATAAGAGTGACTTCATCCTTTTCCCCGAATACTTCAATGCCCCTTTGATGGCTAAGTTCAACCACATGAGCGAGTCGGAGGCGATCCGCGAGCTGGCGAAATATACGGACGAGATGCTGAACCGCTTCATCAACTTGGCGATCAGCTACAACATCAATATCATTACCGGGAGCATGCCGTTGATCAAAGACGACGGGTTGTACAACGTCGGTTTCCTTTGTCGCCGCGACGGTAGTTATGAGACGTACGAGAAAGTGCATATCACGCCCGATGAAGCGAAGAGCTGGGGACTTTCCGGCGGTAAGATGGTGCAGACTTTCGAAACGGACTGTGCCAAGATCGGTGTCCTGATCTGCTACGATGTCGAATTTCCGGAACTGTCGCGTATCATGGCGGACCAGGGGATGCAGATTCTGTTTGTGCCCTTCCTTACCGATACGCAGAACGCCTATTCGCGTGTCCGTGTTTGTGCGCAGGCACGTGCGATCGAAAACGAATGCTTTGTCGTCATAGCCGGTAGTGTCGGTAACTTGCCCCGTGTCCATAACATGGATATCCAGTATGCGCAGTCCGGTGTCTTCACCCCGTGTGATTTTGCTTTCCCGACAGACGGGAAAAGGGCGGAGGCGACCCCGAATACGGAAATGATCTTGGTGTCGGATGTGGATCTCGATTTGCTGAACGAATTGCATACGTACGGAAGTGTCCGTAACTTGAAAGATCGCCGGCACGACCTGTATGAAGTGAAGATGAAGCGGAAGTAGCAGAAAGGTGGCGAATAGGTTCCTTGTTTTGTCATTTTGTTGTGATTCGCAAGACTTTTAAGATGTTTTATAAGTAGCACGCTTTTGATGATGGGAGAAAAATGTTATATTTGTAGACAAATGACTTCAAAATAACATTCAATAACCCTTCCTAAAAAGTATTTGCTTATGATTAAAAGAAGATTACTATCGTACGACATTCCGCAATTGACAAAAGTATTTAAAAAAGATTTTCCCCAACTGGTAACGATGGCGGAAGAGAGTGAGAGCGCAGCGCTTTTTAAAGAAGCCTTGCGCTCTTTTGTTTTTTCCCGCATCGACAGGACGGTTGGCGGGAGCAATATGGGAAATGCCGTGGCGAAGCGTATTCTTCTGTTGATCGAACATGACGGTATGATGGTCTCCGAGCTTTCGACAGGTGAGGAGATGCCGGTACGGACGATTACCTGCCTGTGGCAGTTCCTGGCCGGGAAGCTGGAGGAAGATGTTTCGCCGGACTTCTTTATCGACCTGTACCGGCAATTCGAATTGCTGGAGAAGCCGGAGGAAATCGTTCCGGACCGTTCGCTTGTCAAACGGCAGATGAACCGTTGGCCGACCGGGCTGGACGAGGAGGTGATGGCGATCCGTCACTCCAACAAGGAGCGGATCATTGCCGGGTTGATACGTAAGATCGAACGGCGTCATGCCCCGACCTCTCGGTTCCAGTTTACGGAAGGGATGAGCTATGCCGAGAAATACGTCAAAGTGCAGGAATGGTGGAATACCGGCCGTTTCCATCTTGCGATGGCTTTCAAAAGCCCGACGGAACTGAACTATTTCCTTGGCGGTTCCCTGTCGGCTGGAACGATGGACCTGTTGGCACGTGCTCGTAAGAAAGGCATGCCGTTTTTTGTGACTCCTTATTACCTTTCCCTGCTGAACACGAATACAAGCGGATATGACGACGCTGCCATCCGCTCTTATATCCTTTATTCGGAAGAACTGGTCGATACATATGGCCGGATCAAGGCGTGGGAGAAAGAAGACATAGTCGTGGCCGGACAGCCGAATGCTGCAGGATGGTTGTTGCCGGAAGGACACAACATACACCGCCGGTATCCGGAGGTGGCGATCCTGATCCCCGATTCGATGGGGCGTGCCTGTGGCGGGCTGTGCGCTTCCTGCCAGCGGATGTATGATTTCCAGAGCGAGCGCTTGAATTTTGATTTCGAATCTTTGAAACCAAAGGAAACATGGGATAAGAAACTGCGTCGGTTGATGCGCTATTTTGAAGAGGATGCGCAGCTTAGGGATATCTTGATTACTGGAGGCGACGCGTTGATGAGTCAGAACGCGACGCTCCGCAACATACTTGATGCCGTCTATAAGATGGCGGTCCGGAAACGAAAAGCCAACGAGAGTCGTCCCGAAGGGGAGAAGTACGCTGAGTTACAACGGGTCCGCTTGGGTTCTCGCCTGCTTGCCTACTTGCCTCTCAGAATCACGGACGAACTAGTCGGTATCTTGAGGAGTTTCAAAGATAAAGCCTCACGTGTCGGTGTTACGCAGTTTATTATCCAGACACATTTTCAATCCCCATTGGAGGTCACGCCGGAAGCAAAAAAGGCGATCGAGGCGATTCTCTCCGCCGGTTGGATCATCACCAACCAGTTGGTCTACACCGTTGCCGCTTCTCGGCGTGGACATACGGCAAAACTTCGTCAGACGTTGAATACGATGGGGGTGGTGTGCTATTACACTTTTTCGGTTAAGGGTTTTCACGAGAACTATGCCGTGTTCGCTCCTAATAGCCGTTCTTTACAGGAACAGCAAGAAGAGAAAGTTTTCGGCCTTATCCCCAAAGAGAAGCAGAAGGAACTGTATCGGCTGATCCGCTATGAGCGACCCTTAGGAAAGAAATTGTCCGGTTTTTTGAAAGAGAACCGTCTTCTTTTTGCTGCCACCGATCGCAGTGTGTTGAATCTTCCAGCCATCGGCAAAAGCATGACTTTTCAGATGGTCGGTTTGACAACAGAGGGAAAGCGTATCCTGAAATTCGACCACGACACCGGACGCCGTCACAGTCCGATTATCGATCGGATGGGAGAAGTCTACATCGTCGAGAACAAGTCCGTCGCCGCCTACCTGCGCCAATTACAGGATATGGGTGAAGATGTGCGGGAGTATATTAGTATTTGGAATTATTCCGAGGGGAGGACTGAACCTCGTTTCAGTATTTACGAATACCCCGACTATCCATTTGATGTTACAGAAAAGATGACAAATCTTGAGCTATAAAACGAGTAATTATTATCTTTGTTCGTGCTAAACCAATATAAAATGATACAGAACGAAAGAGAAATACGACACGAGTATGTGTTACAGGCTGTTCGTCAGATGATGACAGCCGCTCGGACAGCTCCGAAAGGGAAAGGCATCGATATTATTGAAGTGGCGATGGTGACGGATGAAGATATCAAACGCCTTTCCGAAGAGCTTGTCATCATGTCCGGCGAAACCGGTTTAAAATTCTTTTTGCGTGATGCTGACAATATTCTTCAGGCTGAAGCTATCATGATTGCTGGTACACGCCAGCAGGTTCAGGGTTTGAATTGCGCGCACTGCGGGTTTCCGACTTGTGTGGAGAAGCCGGAAACCGTCCCTTGTGCGATTAATTCGGTGGACTTGGGCATTGCGGTCGGTTCGGCTTGTGCCACGGCGTCGGATTTGCGCCTGGATACGCGTGTGATGTTCAGTGCCGGTATGGCTGCACAGCGTTTGGGAATGTTGGGCGACTGCAAATGTGTGATGGCGATTCCGGTAAGCGCGTCCTCGAAAAACCCGTTCTTCGATCGAAAACCCAAAACAGAGTAAGTTATGATAAAGTTTGATAACAAACTCGAACTGCGGTACTACTTCAATGATAAGTCAAACTACATGGATGCCATGATCAAACATCGTTCAGAAAAGGAGGTACTCTCGCTTGTTCGGACGTTAGCAGACATGTTGGATATCAAAATGACTGTCTATTGCGAGTCTTTTGCCCAACAGGAGGGCTTTCGCGAAATCTGGTCGGTGGCAGGTGAAAACAGCCGTCTGATCTCTGTTCTTCTTAACTTGTTCATGCAGGTATGGACGCGTCCGTCCCTTTTGGTCGGTGGACAACCGGTTGTGGACCGTTCGGTGGCCGACGAGGAAAAGATGCAGCGCGAAATTGCCTTATTGCGTAGTAATTTGAGAAAAAAAATACCCGGTATTACCGTGACGCGCGAGTTGGTGGAACTGCTCAGTGCATCGCCGCGTTTTTGTAAATGCAAATCGAACTTTTACGAAGCTGTACGCGGTTATCCGAAGGTGACAAAGTTCACTTTACGCGAACTGAACGAAAATAACCGCAGCCGTTCGGGATCGTTGGAGGTCAAACGCGAACAGTTTGACTATTACATCCTCCGTTCTGACGAATTGCCTCCTGTTAAAGACAACAAAGCAACGATAGAAATCATCTCACCTGTGCTGAAAGATGCCCGTTACCGTTGGAAAGGCATCTACAACAAGGGCGGCGAGACAATCGACTTTTACATGTGCGACGAAGATTTCAAGAAAGATATGTTCGATGAAAAGATTGCCTTCAAGAGCGGTATGTGTATAGATTGTGTGCTAGAGATACAACGGAAGATGAGTGAATTAGGTGAAGTGGTTAACATCAGCTACACGGTCGAGACGGTGATCCGTACCCGCTTCGATAAGATGGAAATCATTACGCCGCAAGGGAAACGCCACCTTAGGAAGCTCGAAGCTGAGAAAAAGCAGTTGACGCTTGATCTTTTCGGATAATAAACCGTCTTTTCGTCCGTGAATTGACAGTTTTATAATCTTAAAAAATGGAATGTTTTTTATGTCTCCAAAGCGTCCATGTAATTAATAAATAAGAGAATGGTAAAAGCAAAAACGGTATATGTTTGCTCCAACTGTGGGGCTGACTCTCCGAAATGGATCGGGAAATGTCCTTCCTGCGGGGAGTGGAACACGTATGTTGAGGAGATCGTGGTAAAGGAACCGGTCGGAAAGCGGGCACTTTATGGCGTTTCGGATGGTGGCAAAGTGCGTCCCGTCCTGCTTCGAGATATTACTTCTGAAGAGGAGACGCGTGTCGACCTCGGAGACCGGGAGTTGAACCGTGTTCTTGGCGGCGGTCTGGTAAAAGGATCACTGGTCTTGATCGGCGGGGAACCGGGTATCGGGAAATCGACCCTCGTCCTGCAAACCGTTTTGGGGTTGAAGGGACTCCGCACGCTTTACGTCTCCGGCGAGGAGAGCAGTCGCCAGTTGAAACTCCGTGCCGACCGCATCGCGCACGAGAATCCAGATTGTTTCATTCTCTGTGAGACCAATCTCGAACAGATATTCGTACAGACCAAGAACGTTCAACCCGACCTCTTGATTATCGACTCGATACAAACCATTTATACGGAGGTGGTCGAATCTTCTCCCGGAAGTGTTTCGCAGGTACGCGAGTGCAGTGCGGCTATTCTGAAATATGCGAAGGAGAGCGGCACACCTGTCCTTCTGATCGGCCATATCAATAAGGAAGGGAGTATTGCCGGGCCGAAGGTGTTGGAACATATCGTTGACACCGTACTTCAATTTGAGGGTGACCAGCATTATATGTATCGTATCCTCCGCAGCATCAAGAACCGTTTCGGAAGCACGGCGGAATTAGGTATTTACGAGATGCGCCAGGATGGTCTTCGCGAAGTCAGTAACCCTTCAGAACTACTCCTAACGCAGAATCATGAGGGATTGAGCGGCGTGGCGATCGCGGCTGCGATCGAGGGGATCCGTCCCTTCCTGATCGAAACACAGGCGTTGGTGAGTTCTGCTGTCTATGGGACGCCTCAGCGTAGCGCGACAGGATTCGATCTTAGGCGTATGAACATGTTGCTCGCGGTGCTCGAAAAGCGTGCCGGATTTAAGCTGGTTCAGAAAGATGTCTTTTTGAATATTGCTGGTGGGCTGAAGGTGAATGATCCGGCGATCGACTTGGCGGTGATCAGTGCAATTCTTTCTTCTAGCCTCGACATTTCGATCGAGCCGGGTATCTCGATGTGTGGCGAGGTGGGGCTTTCGGGAGAGATCCGTCCGGTGAACCGTATCGAGCAGCGCATCCTAGAAGCGGAAAAATTGGGTTTCTCGCGCATTATCATCCCGCACAATAACCTGAAAGGTTTCGACACATCCAAATGCAAGATGCAAATCGTGCAAGTGCGCAAGGTGGAAGAGGCTTTCCGGCAATTGTTCGGATAAGTTTATATGTATATGAATAAAAGTGTTGTTTATCTATTTGTAAGTGTTTTCTTCTTGTTTACAAGCTGCGAGTATCGGCTGGGGGAGAATTTTATGGATTTTGAAAAGTGGCAGGCTGATTCGGTTGCGATGAGTGTGGACTTCTATGGTCCGTTTATCCATGATTTGGAAAACAAAATCTTTGTGGTGGAACATAGTGGTAATGCTGCTTGCCAAATCAGTCCGTTGCTCGGATTTGAGGTTGAGAAGCAGATCGTCCGCATTGGAGAGATGGAATGGGAAAGCGATGGGACACGATGTGATTTCATGCTGGATGTGGATCTGATTCCGAATGGCTCTTATGAGTTGTCGTGTGAGGTTTTCGCCCGGACGAATAATGGGACGGTTGCCGGACAGGTCGGGGCCGAGCGATATGTGGAAAAGCGTAGTTGGCCTCTCAAGATAAACGCGCGTACCGAGTCGGAGTTCTCTTTGCGGCATCGTGTGAATGAAGAAGGACTGATCGAAATATTTTGGGAGGTAGACGGGGCACTCCGTGCCGGATTCGACCATTACCAGATAGAGTTCAGTACGATTGACGAGAATGCTCATTCAACCTATATCACGCAAAGGTCGGATTTCGACAAATGTTTTTATGCCGATAAGCGATATGCTGGGGAGAAGGGGGTATATAAGGTCTATATTTATTTCAAGTCGGAAGCCGACCGTCCCCGTTCGCTTGGATCGCTTGATTTGGAGCAAGCTGAACCAGAGGTGCAGGTAGAATATATGAAGGAAGATCGCATACGCTTGTCCTGGACATATCCTTACCATTCGGCAGTCGATGTCGTCTATGGTGGTGAAATCGTGGCGGAGAAGGTGACGGACGGCATTGCGGAATTTTCTCTTGCCGGGCAGGAAGTGCGTGTGGTTGAATTGCGTTTTTCTCCCGTCGGTGACTGGGGTTATAAGAATGCGAATTATTCGTTTAACCTCGAAAACTGTCCGAATATATGAAAAAGGTATTGTTATTTATAGCCATTCTGTTCTTTTTCGACCGTTTCGGGCAGGCTCAGTCGTTGACAATCGAATATAATATCGGTCACGGTTCGTATCAGATGTCCGATATGAAAGATATATTGAAAAATCAGATGCTTCCTGTTACCAATGTACAGGTTACAGATAATTTCCCCGGTTATGTGACGCAGGATGCCCGTGTCGGAGTCGAATGGCGGCGCCATCATGTGGGAGTTCTTTTTAACTATATGAATACGGCGGGCAAGAATGGAGTAACGGATTATTCCGGCTCTTGCGACTACGAGCTGCGTAACAAAGGATATAAGCTCGGTGCTTTTTACCACTTCTGTCTGGTGAAGGAAAAAGTCAGTATCTTTACATTCGAGCCGTATGTGGGGCTCTCGACTGGTTTTGTGCTGAACAAGGTGAACGAGATAAACCGCCTGTTCGTCGAGTCCGACCCGGAAGTTGGATACCGGAAGGATAATACTTTTTCCGGCAGGAATTTCTTTGTGGAGCCTACTTTTGGCATCAAGTTTAGCCTATGCCGCTATGTTGCATTAAACATGAGTATCGCTTATGAATGGGATGCTGTGATGCAGGAGCATCAGAGTCGGAATCCAGATTTTCCATCGACTTTCAAAGTGGATTGGAGCGGATACAGGGCGCAAGCCGGTTTGATTTTTTGTTTGAATTTAAAGAAGTAACAATGATACAAGAATTACAACTCCGTATATTGCCTGAAGAAGCAGTCAGCGAACAGTCGCTGAAGCAGGTGGTGGCTCGCGAGACGGGAATATCTGTCCCGTACATCCACACCGTTCGGGTACTAAAACGTTCTATCGATGCACGTCAGCGTACGATCTATGTGAATGTAAAACTGCGTGCTTTTATCAATGAGCAGCCAGATGAACCAGAATTTCAATTGGTGGAATATAAAGACGTATCAGCAGGGAAGCCTGTCGTGGTGGTAGGAGCGGGGCCGGGTGGTTTGTTTGCCGCTCTTCGTCTGATTGAGCTCGGCCTACGTCCGATCGTGATCGAACGTGGAAAGAACGTGCGCGAACGTAAAAAGGATATCGCTCTGATCAGCCGTGAGCATAAGGTGGACGGAGAGTCCAACTATAGTTTCGGTGAAGGGGGAGCCGGTGCCTATTCTGACGGCAAACTTTACACCCGCAGCAAGAAACGAGGTTCGGTCGACAAGATTCTGAATGTCTTTTGCCAGTTCGGGGCGAGCACTTCGATTTTGGCGGACGCCCATCCGCATATCGGTACGGACAAGTTGCCGCGCGTGATCGAGAATATCCGCGAACAGATTATCCGCTGTGGTGGGGAGGTCCATTTCGAGACACGAATGGATGCCTTGGTCATCCGGAACGGGGAAGTCGTAGGTGTCGAAACGAATACGGGCGAGAACTTTCTGGGACCGGTCATCCTGGCAACCGGTCATTCCGCCCGGGATGTGTATCGCTACCTCCATGACCGGCAAATCCCTATCGAAGCCAAAGGCATTGCTGTCGGCGTCCGTTTGGAACATCCGCAGATGCTGATCGACCAGATACAATATCATCGTAAGGAGGGCAGAGGAAACTATCTGCCGGCAGCCGAATATAGTTTTGTGGCGCAAGTCGGCGGACGGGGAGTCTATTCTTTTTGTATGTGTCCAGGTGGTTTCGTCGTCCCGGCGGCAAGTAGTTCCCGCCAGGTGGTAGTCAATGGAATGTCTCCTTCCAATCGTGGTTCCCGCTGGGCGAATTCCGGCATGGTGGTGGAGATACGCCCGGAAGACTATTCCGAATTGATGAAACACGAAGAAATGGCGGTCAGCAAGGATTCGCCGCTCGCTTTGATGGCTTTCCAAGAACGTTTGGAAGAACTTTGCTGGCTGAACGGCGGGATGAAGCAAACCGCCCCTGCACAGCGGATGGTTGATTTCGTGAATAAGAAAAACTCTTTCGATCTTCCCGAATCCTCTTATACGCCCGGTCTGCTGGCTTCCCCGTTGCATTTCTGGATGCCGGAGTTCGTCACCGGCCGCTTACGTGAGGGCTTCCGCCATTTCGGTAAAGTATCCAGAGGCTTCCTGACCAATGACGCGGTGATGATCGGGGTGGAAACCCGGACCTCTTCGCCCGTCCGTATCTTGCGCGACAAGGAAAGCTACCAGCATATAACCTTGAAAGGTCTTTTTCCTTGTGGAGAAGGCGCCGGCTATGCAGGCGGAATCGTCTCTGCTGCTATTGATGGTGAACGGTGTGCGGAAGGGGTTGCCGGATATTTATCCCTTGTTTAAAGCATATATGTTAATAAGTAAACAATTGATTCCATTCAAATGTTATTTTGCATAATGAAAACAGTGGGATAAATACGTTGGTTTTGCAGGATCCGAGGACGGAATACGTTTTCTGTTTGTGACAGGACTGGGCATTTGATCTGTTTTTGTATCTTTGTAGCGTAATGCTTTTACGTTATGAGGAAAACATATTTGATCACTCTTTTGCTTTGTTGCTTTAGTGCCTTGCTGAATGGGGCTGTTTCACCTTTTTCTTTTTCTTCTTTAAAAATGGAAGAAGGTTTGTCGCAGCTTTCCGTCTTGAAAATACATCAGGATAAGAGCGGTTTCATGTGGTTTGCCACGCGTAACGGCTTGAATCGTTATGACGGTAATTCTTTTGTCGTGTATAAACATAGTAATGGCGACTCATTAAGCTTGTCCAGTAATCATGTGACAGCATTGGCTGAAGATGACCGTGGAAACTTGTGGGTAGGCACGATGAACGGTCTGAACCGGATGGATTTGAGGGTGGATCGTGTATATTCTCTCAACGATATGGCTGCTTATAAGCAGTCTCCCCTTTATCATACGTGGATTTCAAGCTTGTATGTGGATAGACAAAAGCGTTTTTGGGTTGGAACAAATAAAGGTCTATACTTGTATGATTATGAGAATGATTCGTTTATCTTGAACGACTTGGAGGGAGAACTGCCACGTGACCAGATTATGGTTATCAACGAAGACCATGATGGCAATCTGTTAGTCGGAACTTTACAAAACGGACTTTATATCTGTGACAGTAAGTTGAATCTCTTGTCTCATTATTTTAAAAATACGACTCCCTTTTCATTAACGGATAATAATATATCTGCTATCCATGAAGACAGCGAAGGACGTCTGTGGGTGGGAACCCGTTCGGGTGGATTGAACCGGATCGACACGGAGACAAATGCTGTTACGCATTATACTGCTTGGAACGGCAGACTGGGAAATAATTCGGTTCGTACAATCAATACTTATAATGGTCAACTAGTGGTCGGAACTTTTAACGGATTAAGTCTTTTGAACTTGGTGGACGGTTCATGTACGACCTATACGAATTTTGACGAACAAAAAGGAGGCCTTAGTCATTTTTCCGTCTTTTCTGCTTTCGTAGATAATGCGAATACGTTATGGATTGGCACATACGCTGGAGGTGTCAGTTACAGTAATCCTTTGAACAGCCGTTTTACTTTTTACGATTTGCAGGGTGGTTCAGACAAGCTGTTTGGAATCTTTGCCACGATGGCCTATCAGCCGGACCATACTTTGTGGATTGCTTCGGAAGGGCGAGGCCTACTTTCACTGGATTTGAATACAGATATGTTTGAACGTTTTCTGCTGGATGCTCGGCCGAATGCTCTGAATGATCGGAATATTATCAAATCTCTGTTTGTGGAGGGCGATTTCGTTTGGTGCGGAACGCAGAAAGGCACTTTATACCGATTCGATACCCGGACAAAGAAATTCTCTCTTTTTTATACTTTTCATAAGGAGGTTAGTATTTATACGATCACGCGTTGCAGTGATGGTGCATTGTGGTTGGGAACGACAGACAACACGGGAATTGTCCGTGTGTTTCCGGACGGCAGGATCGCTCCGTCGGATTCTGTTTTCGCCTTGTTGCCAAGTGTACGCAGTTTCCTGGAGATACGGGACGGTGTTTATTTGGTAGGTATGCATACCGGCGGACTGGCGCTCTACGATTCCCATACGCATAAGTTGATAAAATATAATACTCGTGAGGAAGGTTCCCGGAAGTTATACAACGACCAGGTAAGTAATATCGTAAAGGATAGGGAGGGGCGAATCTGGATCGGTACTTTCGGTGGAGGTTTTTGTCGCTTTGACGAAGAAAAAGGCATTATGGAGTGGTTGACGGCCGTCGAGGGGCTGAGCGACGATAATATCAATTCGATAATTCCCGGAGACGACGGGAAACTTTGGATCAGTACCGGTAACGGTATTTCTGCCTACGATCCTGAATCGCGCCAGTTTACCAATTATATGGGTAGAAGCGAGATCCCAGTTAATGAATTCAGCATGAAAGGCGGCATCAAATTGCCCGGTGACCGAATCTATTTCAGCGGAAGCAACGGCCTTGTCTCCTTTTACCCTGAACGGTTGATAGAAAACCGTTTTATACCTCCGGTCGTACTGACCTCTTTTACGGTTAACAATAAACCGGTTGTTCCCGGCGACCCTTCGGGGTTGCTCGATAAAGTTCTTGATTATACGCAGGCGATAGATCTTGATTATAATCAGAATAACTTCTCTGTTGGGTATGCCGCTTTAAACTATCTTTATCCGAATCAGAATAAATATGCTTATATGCTAGAAGGGTATGATACGGACTGGAATGATGCTGGTTCTCGAAAGGAGGCTTTCTATACGAACTTGAAACCGGGAGATTATGTTTTTCGTGTTCGCGCCTCCAATAACGACGGTCTTTGGAACGATGAAGGGCGGTCGTTGTCGATTCATATTCGGACTCCATTCTGGCAGACCTGGTATGCCTATATGTTGTATCTGTTGATTATAGGTGGCATCTTTTATGTGGTCTGGTATTATCTGCATATGAAACGTAAGCTGGAACAGGACCTGGTCGAAAAGCAGAAGGAGCAGCAGCGGCAGGAGGAGTTCCATCAGTCCAAAATACGCATGTTTACCAATTTTTCGCATGAATTGCGTACACCGTTGATGTTGATCCTGTCTCCTTTGGAAGAGGTGTTGCAACGGGTAGATATGAACCCGAACCTGAAAGGTTCGTTGCGTCTAGTCTATGGAAATGCCCAGCGTCTTTTGTTGCTGGTGAACCAGTTAATGGATCTGAGGAAGAACCAGAGTGGTAACCTGCAACTACGTGTTTCGCATAATGATCTGTATCTGTTTACGCAGGAGATATATATTGCCTTTAATCAGATTGCGGTCAAGGAACGGATTATCTTTCGTTTGGAATCCGATGAGTCGGGAATAGATGCGTGGTTCGACCGTGTTTTATTGGAGAAGGTATTTTTCAATCTTTTGTCGAACGCTTTCAAACATACGGCTCCGGATGAGTCGATAACCATTCGTTTGCAATTGTTCTCAGTTGCCGGATTGCAGGAGCAATTTCCCGGCAGGATAAGTGGGGAAGTTCGGGGGACTTCTCGATATGTTTGTCTGTCTGTAGAAGACACAGGGAAAGGGATAGACGATTCCGACAAGTTTCATATATTTTCCCCTTTTTACCAGGGAACGGATGAAAGTGAGTCGAATACGGCTGGAACTGGTATAGGGTTGAGTCTGGTACTCTCTATCGTGAAATTGCATAAAGGGGTTGTATGGGTAGAAGACAACAAACCAAAAGGGGCTGTATTCCGTGTCTTGATTCCGGTAAACCGCGAAGTATATGCTCATGAGCAATTTGCAGAAGATGACTCTTCTGCGAGGAATCCCTATGGAGGAATTGAAGTAGCTGAGGATGAATCCAAAGTCCCTGACAATATGCAGGAACAGCTGCCTGTTTCCGGTCGGCGTTATACCTTGTTATTGGCCGAAGATAATCCGGATGTCCGTCGGTATATCTGCAAACATCTCGAACCTTATTTCGATGTGCTTGAAGCGGAGAACGGAGTAGATGCTTTCAATAAAATTGCAGAAACCTTGCCGGATCTGGTGGTAAGCGATATTATGATGCCGAAAAAAGACGGCTTGCAACTTTGTTCGGAGATCAAGCAGGATTTGCGGACCGGACATATCCCGGTTATCATCATTACGGCGAAATCGATGGTGATGCATATCAAAGAGGGATTTCAGTGTGGTGCGGACGATTATATCGTGAAGCCTTTCAATATGGAGGTCCTGCTGTGTCGTATTCGGAATATCTTGGCTTCTCGTGAACGGTTGAAGGAATTGTATGGGAAAAAATTTTCGTTGGAGTCATTGGGTTTCGAGACGACATCGGCGGACGATACATTTATGCAAAAATTGTTCGGGGTGATTGAGCAGAATCTTTCCAATCCGGGGTTGAATGTGGAGATTCTATGTAAAGGAGTCGGTATGGGACGTGCCAACTTCTATAGGAAGCTGAAAGCGATAACCGACCTTTCGCCGGTGGATTTGATCCGTAACAAACGTCTTGAGATTGCTGCAAGAATGCTGCTGGAAACGGATATGAACATATCTGAAGTTTCTGCCAATATCGGTTTCAATTCCCATGCTTATTTTGCTACTTGTTTCAAAGCGATGTACGGCATGTCGCCGACCGAATATGTGCAACAAAATAAAAAAAATCTATATCATGTATAAATTATTACTTTATGTTATTCTTTTGTTATTTTGCCAATGCAAGAGAGATCATTCTTTAAAGGAAGAAGTGACGGATTTACTCCGAACTGAAATTGTTATTCGTGGAGATAAAGCCTTGGCAGAAGAACCTGTGACCATTACTGCATATAGAGCGGAGAGGAGTGCCGGAGGGATTCATGATTTCTACTCCGAAGGCGATTATTGGTGGCCCAATCCGATAAATCCGGATAGTGCCTATATACGTCGGGATGGGCAGACAAATCCCGATAACTTTGTTGCTCACCGTCATGCCATGATCCGCTTCAGTTCGCTGGTTGGCGACTTGACCTCCGCCTGGCTGGTGACGAAAGACGAGAAATATATTCGGCAAGCGGTTAAGCATATCCGCGCCTGGTTCATCGCCCCCGAAACTCGGATGAATCCAGACCTGCAATACGCGCAGGCGATCAAAGGGATCGTGACAGGACGGGGGATCGGTATCATCGATACGATCCATCTCTTGGAGGTCGTGCAATCCCTTATCAGGATGGAAGAGGCCGGCGTTCTTGCTGTCGAGGATGTGGCTGGTAGCCGTACTTGGTTTTCCGATTATCTGAAATGGTTGACAACGCATCCTTACGGGGTAGACGAGATGAATGCTAAAAACAATCATGGAACTTGTTGGGTGATGCAGGTAGCCCAGTTTGCTAAATATACCGGCGATAAGGAGATTCTCGACTTTTGCCGGAACCGTTACAGGTCTGTTCTGCTTCCTTCACAGATGGCGGAGGACGGCAGTTTTCCGCTTGAACTGAAACGGACGAAACCGTACGGCTATTCCTTGTTCAATCTGGATGCCATGGCTACGATCTGCCATATTCTTTCGGACGGAGAAGATGATTTGTGGCAGTACTCGATGGACGACGGTCGCAATATGCAAAAGGCGGTTGCTTGGCTGTTCCCGTATATAGCAGATAAATCGAGCTGGCCTTTTGCCGAAGATGTCATGTTTTGGGATGAATGGCCGGTTGCCCAGCCTGCCCTTTTATTCAGTATTTGTAACACTTCTAATAGGGTTTATCTGGAAATTTGGAAAAGTTTGGAACATTTTCCGACAAACGATGAGGTAATCCGTAACTTGCCGATCCGACATCCGTTATTGTGGCTATGAAAACGGTTTAAAAAATGGATCTATTTCCTTTCAATATTGTATCTATTTTCTGAAACCCGCTTTGAATGCGGGTTTTTAATTTTTGCCAGAGCTGAATTTTAAAGTAAAAGAGATAAATTTTAAATAGTTCGAAACCTCCATCTCATACATTTGCAACTAAAGAAAAACACAAAAAGTTTCAATCTTAATAACAATATTATGAATTACACGTACATGAAAGGTTGTGCTCTGTGCATGACATTGTGCCTGACTTCGGCTGCTCTGCCAGGCAGGGCGAATGCAGAAAGTTCGGCTATCGTGAATGAAGTCTTGCAGTCATCTGTTGTGAAAGGGGTGGTAAAAGACTCGAATGGTGAACCTCTGTTAGGGGTTAATGTCCTTGTAAAAGGTACGACTATCGGTGCCGTCACCGATATAGACGGAAACTTTTCTTTTGAAGCTCCTGCCGGTTGTACATTGGTTATCTCTTACATTGGATTTGAATCGCAGGAAGTAAAAGTAAAAGGCAATGCTCCTCTGAACATTATTCTGAAAGAAGATTCCGAAGCATTAGACGAAGTGGTAGTGGTCGGTTATGGCGTACAAAAGAAAAGTGACGTGACCGGAGCTCTTTCTTCTGTGAAAGGCGATGATCTGACAAAATTGTCCATATCACGTACCGATCAGGCTTTGCAAGGACAGATGGCCGGTGTGATGGTACAGAATAGTGTGGCTGCACCAGGTGAATCGCCTAACATTATTATTCGTGGCGGTAACTCCTTGAAAGGCGAAAATGCTCCGTTGGTTGTGATTGATGGTGTTCTCGGTGGTGATCTTTCTTTGATAGACCCGAATGACATTACTTCTATCGAAGTATTGAAAGATGCTTCTTCTACCTCTATTTACGGTTCCCGCGGAGCGAATGGTGTCATCATGGTGACGACCAAACGTGGGCAGACTGGTAAACCGACCGTTTCTTATAGTGGTTATGTTTCGCTTTCGCAGGTATCAAAGAAGATGGATATGCTGAATGGTCAGGAACTATATGGCTTATTGAAAGAAGCACAGGAGAAATATCCTACGACAGCATTGAAAATACCGGAGTGGATAGATCCTAATAACTTGAATAATACCGACTGGCAGGATGAAGTGTTCCGTACGGCCCCTATCACGGGCCATTCGTTGTCTGTAAGTGGCGGAACAGAAACGACACGCTATAGTTTGTCTGGTAACTACTTGATGCATCAGGGTATTGTGAAGAACTCTGATTTCAATCGTGCCGGCATACGTGCCAATATCGAACAGAAACTGGGAAAGAAGGTGACGGTCGGAGCTCTTATCAATGCTTCCCGTTCGTCATCTTCCAACGCCAGTGTCAATCAGATGAACGGTTCTGATGGTGGTGGTGTCACGTTCTCTGCTTTAGGTTTTGGGCCATTGGTCCCTGTCTACAAGGAAGACGGCAGCCTTAGCGGTCCGCTAAAGGATGGAGCACAGATGAATAATCCGGTAGCTCTGATTAATGATTAGGTTGTGGATAAATTCCGTAATTATTTTCAGGGTACTGCTTTCCTGGAATGGGAAATCTTGAGCGGCTTGAAATTTAAGACAGCTTGGACTTACACATATAGCGACCGTAAACAACGCCAGTTTACTTCCGGAGAGAATCTTCTTTCTTATAAAGGGCAGGGATATGCTTACATGAACGATCAGGAAACCACAAACTGGCTTGGTGAAAACACGTTGACTTATTCCAAGACATTTAATAAAGATCACTCTTTGAATGTTGTTGCCGGTTTTACTGCTGAGGCTTCCGATTATTTCAACAATAACAGCAGTGGTAAAGGGTTCGACATCGAATCGCTTGGTTATTGGAATATGGGACTTGCCAATAGCAGTCTGTTGTCTGTCGCTTCCGGTGGAAACCATTCTGCCATTGCTTCCTGGTTGGGCCGTGTGAACTATGCTTATAAAGGTAAATATTTGGCATCTGTTAGTTTCCGTGCTGACGGTTCTTCCAAGTTTGCGAAGAATAATAAATGGGGATATTTTCCTTCTGCTGCTTTGGGATGGCGTATCAGTGAAGAAGATTTCATGAAAGACATTTCTTGGATACAGAACCTGAAACTGCGTGCCAGCTATGGTGAAACAGGTAGCCAGGCGATTACAGCCTATCAGTCGTTGGCTAGTTTCAGTACGACCAGTTATGTCCTGAACGGAAGTTCTGCGGTGGCTCTTGTTCCAGGTCGTGTACCGAATCCCGACTTGAAATGGGAAACAACTAAACAGACGGATATAGGCATTGATTTGAGCGTATTGGGCGGACGTATATCTTTGGTTGCGGATTATTATTATAAAAAGACAGTCGATCTGCATTATGACAAGATCCTTCCGTACTATACAGGTTATTCTTCACAGACACAGAACATCGGTAGTAAATCCAATAAAGGTTGGGAATTTTCTCTGAATACACAGAACTTAGTGGGTGACTTCAAGTGGTCTACTTCTTTGAATATCGCTTTGAATCGGGAAAAAGTGCTTGACCTTGGCGATGATGAATACTTTTATACAAATGGTTCCGGAGGTGCTTTGGGAGCTGGTTTCAATGAAACTGGTATTGTGAAGGTCGGTGAGCCGTTGGGGAACTTCTACGGATATGTCTTTGACGGTATCTATCAGAATGAGGCAGAAGCCAAGGCTTTGGGGCTGACAAAAGATGATGTCGGTAGCGTGAAGTTCAAGGATTTGAATGGTGATAACAAGATTACGACTGAAGACCGTACGATCATCGGTAATGCCAACCCGGACTTTATCTTTGGTATTGGTAATGACTTTTCGTATAAGAATTTTGATCTGAGCTTTATGTTTCAGGGAACCTATGGCAATGATGTCTATAATTTGTTGAAAGTGACTTTCAGCGAATTACCGAGCAACTCGAACAATACCGGAAATGCTTTTGCGTTTGTAAAGGATTCCTGGAGAGGTGAAGGAACTTCGAATACGCAACAGGCATTTAACAAGGGTGTGGGTCCATCTTCATCTCGTTTTGTGGAAGATGGATCTTATATTCGCTTGAAAAATTTGACGTTCGGCTATACTCTTCCTAAATCAGTTACATCCAAATGGGGCATTTCTAACTTACGTTTCTATCTGAGCGGACAGAACCTATTTACAATTACTGGCTATTCCGGTTATGACCCTGAAGTCAGTTCCCGTACAGGTAACTATAACTTAGGTTTTGACGGTGGTAGTTATCCGGCAACCCGCTCTTATACCTTCGGATTGAATCTTACATTATAATTGAACCATTAATATAAAGACGAAAATGAAAACATATATATATAAAGCAGTTGCAGGGGTGTGCTCCCTGATGCTATTGATGAGTAGTTGCGAGTCTTTCTTGTCGGAAGAGCCGAAAGATTTCCTCTCGCCTGAAAACTTACCGAACACGGAGGCTGAATGCAATATGCTGCTGATGGGATCGCTGTCTTATTGGCGTAGCAACAACTTCGAACGTCATATTAACTTTATAGCCGAAGCAACGACTGATGCTGTTGTCAGTGCTACAGCCAATAATGTGGCTCGCGATGAAATGAACTCTTTGACTTGGCAAAGCGATAACGAGAGCCTTTATAAGCCCTGGCAGCAATTTTATGCTTGTATCAATGCTTCTAACATCATGATCGAGAAAGTTCCGAATGCTTCGAAAGTTTCGGATGAGGTCAAGACACGTTATGTCGCAGCTGCCCGTTATATGCGTGCGATGTCCTATTTCTATCTGGTGCGTATCTTTAATGATGTTATTTATCTGGACACGCCGGTGAATGACTTTACCAGTGCGAATAACATGACAAAGACACCGGCTAAAGAAATATATAATAAGATTGTTGAAGATTTGGAATATGCAGAAGCCAATCTTCCCGTAAAATGGGATTCTGGAACGGAACGTCCGACTGTCGCTGCCGCCAAGTCTTTGCTTTCATGGGTTTATATCACGATGGCCGGTGAACAAGTTAAAGACAATACCATGTGGGCGAAGGCGGCTTCCAAAGCGAAGGAAGTCATTGATAATGCCGCTACTTACGGTATTAAGCTGGAAGAAAATTATGCCGATCTTTGGCTGGTCAACAATCGGTATAACAAAGAATCGATCTTTGCCCTGAATTTTGCAGATGGGTTAGGAGATAACCAGTGTGGAGCCGAGTGGCGTCCGACCAGTATCGGGTCCGAATCAGGATGGGGATTCTTTTATACGAAACAATCCTATATCGATAAATTTGATGATAAGGATAAACGGAAAGCCGCTACCTTCTTGACCGAAATTGTCAGTACAGTTGATAATAAAACCTATACGACTGAGAATTTCGGTAGTCCGTATCCACATGGAAAGAAATGGTGTGATGGAGGTCGTGAAAATTTCTCACAGCGTAACAAGCGTACGGATATGTACATTCCTATCATCCGTTATGCCGATGTCTTGCTGATCTTTGCCGAAGCGGAAAACGAAGCCAATGGTCCGACGGCTGCAGCTTATGATGCCGTGAATCAACTGCGTGTACGTGCCGGTTTGGATAACTTGTCCGGTTTGTCTAAAGAGACTTTCCGTCAGGCAATCCAAAAAGAATGGACGTTAGAGACGACACACGAACGGATCTATCGTTTCAATTTGGTTCGCTGGGGCACTTATCTGACGGTAATGAAGGAATATTTCCAGAAAAATTTTCCTGAAAAGGTGAAGAATGTAACGGAAGAACGGTTGTATTTCCCTTGTCCGGAGCATGATTCATTGATCAATCCGAATTTGTAAGAAAATTTTTGAGTAGGTTTAAATAATCTTGGGGTATGGAATGACTGATGATTTCATACCCCTTCTTATAACACAAAATGGACAAAATGAAACTGAAAATTCTTTTTTTTGTTTTTCTGCTTGTCTGTAGTTCCTGTGCTTTGGACAAGAGGGATATTATCAGTTCGAATTTTGATTTTGCCGATATACAGTTGAAACATGCATTCGTGGAAATGGATTCGGTTTATAAAAGTACGGACAAGCTGCTTGCCAATCCTCGCAATATCGATCCGAACGGTTTCCTGCGCATGGTGGCATCCCATGATTGGACAAGCGGTTTTTTCCCAGGCGAACTTTGGTATATGTATGAATATACTAAAGATGATTTTTGGAAGGAGAAGGCCAGGAAACAGACTGAACTGCTTGAACAGGAGAAATGGAATGGGAGTACCCACGATATGGGCTTTAAAATGTATTGTAGCTATGGTAACGGTTATCGGTTAACTCAGGATTCTGGTTATAAGGATATTCTGTTGCAGTCTGCCTACACCCTGATCAGACGTTACAATCCAAAAGTGGGTTGTATCCGTTCCTGGGATCATAACAGGGATAAATGGCAATATCCCGTAATCATCGATAATATGATGAATCTGGAACTACTTTTCTGGGCTTTCCGTACGAATGGTGATTCCACTTTCTACCAGGTTGCAGTCGACCATGCCCGTACTACGATGAAGAATCATTTTCGTAAGGACTACAGTTCCTATCATGTTATCGACTATGATACGTTGACCGGCGCAGTCTTGCATAAAAACACCCACCAGGGGTATTCCGATGCTTCGGCTTGGTCGCGTGGACAAGCGTGGGGATTGTACGGCTATACGATGTGCTATCGAGAAACTGGATTGCCTGAATTTTTAGAACGTGCCAAACAAATTGCCTCTTATATTTTTTCCAATCCTACATTGCCGGACGATTTGATACCTTATTGGGATTATAATGCTCCAGGAATACCGGACGAGCCGCGTGATGTATCGGCGGCCACCGTTACGGCTTCTGCTCTTTACGAGTTGAGTATGTATGATGAAACGAATAGAACCGGATATGTGGATAGGGCTGATAGGATATTGGAAAACCTGACGAACCGTTATCGGGCAAGTGTAGGGAAAGACTGTGGTTTCCTGCTTTTGCATAGTACCGGTTCCAAGACTCACGGTTCGGAAGTGGATGTGCCGATCGTATATGCGGATTATTACTATCTGGAAGCCTTGTTGCGAAAAGCCAAATTGGAAAAAGAAGGAACTGCTCTCTTGTAAAGTTAATTGAATTTTAAATTGAATATTAGAATATGAAGTACTTGTTTGTTGCATGCTTATTGTGTTTGTCCGTTCTGTCGGCTGTGGCGAAAGTGCCTGCTATGAATAAGATTCGGCTGACGAACAATTGGGAATATCTGAAAGGTGATTTGGGGGGAATCTGGGAGGCTGTACGTCCTGCCGCACCCGGCAGTTCGGAGGCGGTTCCCATCTGGCAGCCTGTTACGTTACCTCATTGTTTTAATGCCGAAGATGCTGTTGATCCGGACGTGAATTATTATGAAGGTCCGGGATGGTATAAAACTTTGCTGGCGATAGACAATCCCTATCGGAACGGGCGGATCGTACTCGATTTCGACGGGGCGGGACAGAAGACGGATGTCTATGTCTATACGACTCATGTCGGTAGCCATGTTGGCGGTTATGACAGTTGGAATGTCGATATTACGGATGCGGTAAAAGCATTTCTCGGCAGTAAAGATGCGGAACGTTTCAAAGGGAAAGTACCTTTGTCGATCCGTTGCGATAATTCACGTGATCTGGAAATGATACCATCCGATCTGGCTGATTTCAATATCTATGGTGGTCTGTACCGGTATTTGAACTTGGTGTACCTGCCTGAAGTTTCTTTTGAACAGATTCGTTTGGAATCTTCCCTCTCTTCTAACTTGAAAGAGGGTATATTGAAGGTGAAAACTTCGTTTTATAATCCGGAAGATATAAGGAAGGCGGATGTGACCGTTTCCGTTTACGATGTGGACCGTAAACCAGTCTTCTCGAAAACACTGGAAGGAATACTTCCTTTGGGTGACCAGCTTTTAGCAGAGATGAAGATCAAGAATCCGGTATTGTGGGACGTGGATGTGCCACAACTCTATACTTGCGAGTTGACTGTAAAGACACCGGATCAGACTTTCACGACGGAAGAACGCTTCGGTTTCCGCCATACGGAGTTTAAGGACAAAGGTCCATTCTTCCTGAACGGCAAACGTTTGCTGTTGCGAGGTACGCATCGCCATGAGGATCACGCTGGTGTGGCACAAGCCATGACGGAAGATATGATGCGTCGTGAAATGCGGATGATGAAAGATATGGGCGTGAACTTTATCCGTTTAGGACATTACCAACAATCTGAAATCATTCTGGACCTTTGCGACGAATTGGGCATTCTGGTATGGGAAGAAATTCCTTGGTGTCGAGGCGGTCTTGGAGGCGATGTCTACAAAAAACAAGCCCGTCGGATGCTTGCTAATATGATCGTCCAGCATCATAATCATCCGGCTGTCATCATCTGGGGGTTGGGTAATGAGAATGACTGGCCTAACGATTTCAATACGTTCGACAAGAGTGCGATCCGTGCTTTCATGAAAGAGTTGCACGACATGGCGCACCGTTTAGACGACACACGTATGACGGCGATCCGCCGGTGTGAATTTTGTAATGATATTGTTGATGTCTATTCACCTTCTATCTGGGCTGGTTGGTATCGGGGTGTCTTTACCGATTATAAATCGATCTCAGAACAGGAGATGCAGAAGGTAAAACACTTCCTGCATGTAGAGTGGGGAGGTGACAGCCATGCCCGTCGTCATTCGGAAGATGCTTTTTATAATCTGAAGAACATCGAGGCAGGAAAGGGCGGTGATGAACGTGCCGGCGATGCTTCCTTGTATGGTGGCGTTCCACGTGCTTCGCGCGATGGCGATTGGTCGGAAAGTTATGTGGTCCGTCTGATCGACTGGCATCTGAAAGAGCAGGAGACGATGCCGTGGCTGACCGGTACAGCCTACTGGCCTTTTAAAGATTTTTCGACTCCGGTCCGTCCCGACAATCCTGTCCCTTATGTCAATCAGAAGGGGGTGGTTGAACGCGATTTTACTCCGAAAGAAAGCTACTATGTGTTCCAGTCTTACTGGACGGAGAAGCCGATGATCCATATCTACGGTCATACCTGGCCGGTTCGCTGGGGTGGAAAAGATGACCGCAAGGAAATCTTGGTATATTCTAACTGCGACGAAGTGGAGCTTTTTGTCAATGGTGTGAGCCAGGGTGTGAAACGGCGTAATAGTCAGGATTACCCGGCTGCCGGGTTGCGCTGGAATTGTGTTTATCAGGAAGGCATGAACGAAATACGGGCTGTCGGTGTAAAGAAAAAGGAGAAGAAGGAGGTTTCTGATGTCATTCGTCAGGAATACCAGACTGCTAAATGGGATAAAGAAGCCGCTTGCCAAGTGAGCTTGCTTTCCGAAGAGGGAGATACGGCTTTGGTACAGGTACAACTGATCGATAAAAACGGCATCCGTTGTCTCAGCTCCAAAAAGCAGATTACGTTTGAGATTGCCGGAGATGGCAGCCTGATCTGCAATTTAGGAACTTCGACCGGTAGTCGTAAAGTACAGGCGTATAATGGTCGTGCCCTGATCCGTATCAAACGGAACGGGGGTAATAGCGTGGTTGCTGTTAAATCGGAAGGCCTGCCGACTGCATTCCTGGAATTGAAGAGTCCCAAGTAGGGGAAGGTCGTTTTTTGATTGTAAACTGGAAAAAACGTAGAGACGTCCCGCCGTGTTTTAATTTACGGCGGGACTTTTTATCCGGGTTGCACTAAGTTAAAAGTAAGGGGTGGATTATGAACGGCTGCTTATTATAAAAAATAGGTGAGTGAATTGAATTGCTGGATGTCTGGATTATATTATATTTGCAAAAAGTAAATAAAGAACGAATGGATAATATGAAACCCCTGAACCCCATTCAGAAAACGGTTGTTGGCGTTCAGTTCCTTTTTGTGGCGTTTGGTGCGACTGTTCTCGTTCCTCTGCTGGTTGGCCTTGATCCTTCTACCGCCCTTTTTACTGCTGGTATCGGCACGTTGATCTTTCATTTGGTGACGAAAGGGAAAGTTCCTATTTTTCTGGGAAGCAGTTTCGCTTTTGTGGCGCCTATCATAAAGGCGACGGAATTGTATGGGTTGCCCGGTACGATGTCCGGCCTGGTGGCTGTGGGGACCGTCTATGGGTTGATGAGCTTGTTGGTCCGGTGGAGAGGAATCGGTTTTATCAAGCGGCTTTTTCCGCCGGTGGTGATCGGGCCGGTTATTATTCTGATCGGCCTCTCGCTGGCAGGCTCAGGTGTGAATATGGCAAAAGAGAACTGGCCGTTGGCGCTGGTAGCCCTGCTTTCCGCTATTCTCGCCTCTATGTTGGGCCGGGGAATGTTGAGATTGATCCCTATCTTCTGTGGAATCATCGTCGGGTATCTGACTGCGAGTCTGTTCGGCTTGATCGACTTCAAGCCTATGATAGAAGCTCCTTGGTTTGCATTTCCGCAATTTGTAAAGCCTTCATTGTCGTGGGAAGCGGTTATTTTTATGATTCCGGTGACGATTGCTCCGGTGATCGAACATATAGGCGATGTGTACGCAATCAACGAGGTGACGGGCAAGGATTTCGTAAAAGATCCGGGACTTCACCGCACGATGTTGGGAGACGGCCTGGCATGTATCGTCGCCGGATTGATCGGCGGTCCTCCCGTCACGACCTATTCGGAGGTGACAGGAGCTATTTCGCTGACAAAGATTACAGACCCGGCCGTTATCCGTATTGCTGCCGTAAGCGGTATCGTCTTTTCTGTGTTTGGGAAGGTCAGCGCGTTGCTTAAATCGATTCCCGCCGCCGTGTTGGGGGGCATCATGTTGCTGCTGTTCGGAACGATTGCCGCTGTCGGCATCAACAGCTTGATCCAGAATCGGACCAATCTGGGCGACACTCGCAACCTGATCATCGTCTCATTGATCCTGACTTTCGGGATTGGTGGTGCTGCCATTGAATTTGGCGGTTTCACGATGGCCGGTATCGGGCTTTCGGCTTTACTGGGAGTCTTTTTGAACCTGGTGTTGCCTAAGAGCAAGACTCTACCGTAATTTTCAATTTTCAACTCTCAATTATCAATTAATTGTTACCTTTGTGCCGCTTTTTACGTGAAGAAGCGGAAATATGTTTAATCAGTATTGGTAAAGGGGAATCTGTCTATGCAAAAATCTGACTGCATCATCGGTGTGGAGCATGTGTCTAAATTCTTTGGAGACAAGGCCGTATTGAATGATGTGAATTTGTCTGTCCGTAAGGGCGAGTTTGTAACCATTCTGGGGCCGTCCGGTTGCGGGAAGACGACATTGTTGCGTCTGATTGCCGGATTCCAGACTGCTTCTGAGGGTATAATAACCATTGCGGGAAAAGAAATTACGCAAACACCCCCTCATAAACGTCCAGTTAATACTGTATTTCAGAAATACGCTCTTTTCCCTCATCTGAATGTCTTCAATAACATCGCTTTCGGCCTGAAGCTGAAAAAACTTCCGGCTGTCGTGATCGAGAAAAAGGTGAAGCAGGCCCTCAAGATGGTAGGAATGACCGATTATGAGTACCGTGATGTGGATTCCCTTTCCGGCGGACAGCAACAACGTGTCGCTATTGCCAGAGCTATCGTGAACGAACCGGAAGTGCTCCTGCTGGACGAACCGCTGGCGGCTCTTGACCTCAAGATGCGCAAGGATATGCAGATGGAGTTGAAGGAAATGCATAAGTCTCTCGGAATCACTTTTATCTATGTTACTCACGATCAGGAAGAAGCACTCACCCTGAGCGATACGATCGTCGTGATGAGCGAAGGGAAGATCCAGCAGATCGGGACGCCTATTGACATTTATAACGAACCGATCAACTCCTTTGTCGCCGACTTTATCGGCGAAAGCAATATTCTGAACGGACTGATGATCAAAGATAAGTTGGTATCCTTTGCCGGGCATGAGTTCGAATGCGTAGACGAAGGTTTCGGCGAACAGACCCCGGTAGATGTCGTGCTCCGCCCGGAAGACATTTATATTTTCGAGCCGTCTGAAGCCGCCATGCTGACCGGGACGGTTACCTCCTCCATTTTCAAGGGCGTTCACTACGAGATGATGGTGCAGACGCCGGAAGGCTATGAGTTCATGGTACAGGACTACCATTGTTTCGATGCCGGGCAGGAAGTCGGTTTGCTGGTCAAACCATTTGATATCCATGTGATGAAAAAGGAACGTATCTGCAATACGTTCGAAGGAAAGATGGTGGATGCCACGCATGTGGAATTTTTAGGCTGTACGTTCGAATGCCGAGAGGTATCCGGCATTGACTCGGAAGCACCCGTGCAGGTCGAAGTAGATTTTGACCGCGTCATTCTGGAAGACAACGAGGAAGACGGCCGTCTGACCGGTGAAGTGAAATTTATCCTCTACAAAGGCAACCATTATCATCTGACGGTGTTTACCGACTGGGACGAAGATATCTTTGTCGATACGAATGATGTTTGGGACGATGGCGACCGGGTCGGAATCACGATCGCTCCCGAAAATATACGGATTGTTCAATCAACTAAAAAGGAAGGAAGTGATAAGTAAGATTTCAGCTTTTTTTATGCGGCGTAAGAACTGGACGATTCCTTATGCCCTGTTTTTGGCTGTCTTTGTCGTAATGCCCTTGTTGTTGATCGTATTATATGCGTTTACAGATGCCGACGGAGCGTTCACTTTTGCTAATTTCCGTAAGTTCATGGTACACCCCGAAGCGATGAATACGTTCGTCTATTCGATCGGGATTGCTATTATCACCACACTTGCCTGTCTCATCCTTGGCTATCCGGCAGCTTATATCCTGAGCCAGGAGCGTTTTAACACTTCCCGGACGATGGTCGTGCTATTCATCCTGCCGATGTGGGTGAATATCCTGATCCGTACGCTGGCTACGGTAGCATTGTTCGATTTCCTGAACCTGCCGTTGGGAGAGGGGGCGTTGGTTTTCGGTATGGTGTATAACTTTCTCCCGTTCATGATCTATCCGATTTATAATACGTTGCAAAAGATGGACCGCAGCTTGATCGAGGCGGCCCAGGACTTGGGAGCCAATCCGTTTCAGGTCTTTATGAAAACGATTCTGCCTCTTTCGATGCCCGGCGTGATGAGCGGGATCGTCATGGTTTTCATGCCGACGGTTTCCACGTTTGCCATTGCCGAATTACTGACGATGAATAACATCAAACTGTTCGGTACGACCGTGCAAGAAAATATCTATAACGGTATGTGGAATTATGGAGCGGCGCTTTCTCTTATTATGCTGTTGCTGATTGGTGTTACCATCCTCTTTACGAATGAAGAGGACAGTGCTTCGAACGAAGGGGGAGGTGTGATATGATGACGAAATGGATGGCAAAAGGGTATTTGTGGCTACTGTTGGTGCTGCTATATTCCCCGATTCTGATTATTATGATTTTCTCGTTTACCGAAGCGAAAGTCTTGGGAAACTGGACGGGATTTTCAACCAAATTGTATAGTTCGCTGTTTACAGGAGGCGTGCAGCGTTCGTTGGTGAGTGCGTTGTGGAATACGTTCGCCATTGCGATGATCGCGGCGACCGTCTCCACGCTGTTGGGTAGTATTGCGGCTATCGGTATTTTCAACCTGCGATCACGGACCCGCCAGGTAATGAATTTTGCCAATGCGATCCCGATGATGAATGCTGATATTATTACGGGCGTATCCCTTTTCCTGCTGTTCGTGAGTTTTGGCGTTTCACAGGGATTCACGACGGTCGTGCTGGCGCATATCACATTCTGCACGCCCTATGTGGTGCTGAGTGTCATGCCACGCCTGAAAAAGATGAACCAGAATGTCTATGAGGCGGCGCTCGATTTGGGGGCGACTCCTTTCCAGGCGTTGCGCAAGGTGATCCTGCCGGAGATTCGTCCGGGCATGATCAGTGGCTTTATACTGGCTTTTACGCTTTCGATCGACGATTTTGCCGTTACCATCTTTACGATCGGCAACGAGGGACTGGAAACCCTATCGACCTTTATTTATGCGGATGCCCGCAAAGGGGGACTGACACCTGAGTTGCGTCCGCTGTCAACTATCATTTTCGTGACGGTGCTTGTCCTTTTGATTGTGATTAATAAACGGGCGGAGAAGTCCAAAAGCTAATGGAGAAAAGCAGGAAATGAATAAACTGATTACAATAATAGCGAGTTGCCTCTTTCTTTTGACTTTCATGTCTTCATGCAATCGTACGGATGAGGAGCGCAGTCATATTCTGAAAGTCTACAATTGGGCAGACTATATCGACGAGGATGTCTTGGCCGAATTTCCCGCTTGGTACAAGGAGCAGACCGGCGAAGATATCCGGATTATCTACCAGGTGTTCGATATCAATGAGATCATGCTTACCAAGATCGAACGCGGGCATGAAGATTTCGACCTGATCTGTCCGTCCGAATATATAATCGAACGGATGTTGAAGAAAAACCTTCTTGTCCCGATAGACCGCAATTTCGGAAAGACACCGGATTATCTGGATAATGTCTCTCCCTATATCCGCGGGCAACTGAACAAGCTAAGCCAGCCGGGACGGAAAACGACCGACTATGTCGTCCCTTATATGTGGGGAACGGCTGGGATTTTGTATAACAAGCAGTTCGTGGAGGAGAAAGAGGTCGAAAGCTGGGAGTGTCTTTGGGATTCGAAGTTCAGAAACAAGATATTGATGAAAGACAGCTATCGTGACTCCTATGGTACGGCCATTATCTACGCCCATGCGAAGGAACTGGAAGATGGGACCGTGACGGTCGAGCAACTGATGAACGACAATTCTCCTGAAGCGATCGCCATAGCCGAAGAACTTCTGAAAAAGATGAAACCCAACATTGCCGGTTGGGAAGCCGATTTCGGCAAGGAAATGATGACGAAAGGCAAAGCCTGGCTCAATTTTACCTGGAGCGGCGATGCGGTCTGGGCGATGGACGAAGCGGAGGCTGTCGGGGTGGAACTGGACTATGAAGTGCCCCGAGAAGGCAGCAATATCTGGTATGACGGCTGGGCGATCCCTAAATATGCCCGTAATGTAAAGGCGGCCAGTTATTTTATTGATTATCTTTGTCGTCCGGACGTCGCTTTGCGGAATATGGATGCCATCGGTTACGTCAGTGCCATTGCGACTCCCGAAATTATGGAAGCCAAGATCGATTCGACAATCGAGAAAGTTTCCGACTTGAGTTATTTCTTCGGTCCCGGTGCGGATAGCATCCGGATCAATCCGGTACAATACCCCGACCGCAAGGTGGTAGAACGTTGTGCCATGATCCGCGATTTCGGAGATCGGACGGAACTGGTTTTGGAAATGTGGAGCCGCGTGAAAGGAGATAACTTGAATACAGGGATCGTCTTGCTGATCTTTGCCGTGTTCGGAGTGTTATTTGTCTGGCTGGTATATCGCAGGATACGTCAATATAAACAGCGGCAGCGGCATCACCGACGTCGCCGCCGCTGGTAGTAAATAGTTAGAATCAAAATTGTCGATTATCAATTGTCAATTAAAAGAAGGTCATGGAAGGCATAAAAAATTTGGTTATAGATTTTGGCGGCGTGATTATCAATCTCACCCGTAATCGGTGCATCGAGGCATTCGAGAGTTTGGGGGTCGCGAATATACGCGAGCAGATTGTCAATAACTACCAGCATAAGGATCTGTTCATGAAGATCGAGCTCGGTTCCATTACGGTAGCAGAGTTTCGCGAGGGTATCCGTCATCTGACCAGACAGCCTTTGACGGACGAACAGATAGATGCCGCCTGGATCGCCATGCTCGATGATGTTCCGGATTATAAGCTGGATCTTTTGCTCGACCTCCGCAAGCGTTACAATACGATGTTGCTCAGCAATACGAACGAGATTCATTGGGACTGGTCGGAAAAGACCTGTTTTTCCTATAAAGGCCACCATGCTTCCGACTTTTTCAATCATATTTATCTTTCCTACCGCCTCCATCTGCTGAAACCCGATGCCGAAATTTTCGAATATGTCCTGCAAGATGCCGATATCCGTCCTGAAGAAACACTTTTCATAGATGATGCCGTCCCCAATTGCCGTACGGCGGAATCACTAGGATTCCATACCTATACGCCGCAACCTCGTGAAGACTGGTCGCATTTGTTTGGAATTATGAATCATAAATCATAAATCTCTCACATTTAATATATTGTATGATGTCCCTACGTCATACACATCGTTACCGTCCACCTTCTTGATATAGTTTACAACACGGATGGTAACGGGAAGGATGATTACTTCATAGAGGGATTTCAGAATCGCCTGTGTCCCGATCATAATGAAAAGTTCGCCTATCGGTATCAGTCCGGCGAAAGCGATCGGGAAAAAGATCATCGAATCGGCACTCTCGCCGACCAAAGTGGAGACGATGGCCCGTAAAGAGAAATTCTTTCCGGCTGAAGCAATCTTCATCTTACTCATCACGTAAGCATTCAGGAACGAACCGACAAGAAAAGCCATCAGGCTTGCTATAGCGATGCGCGGTGCCATTCCGAACACGAAGTTGAAACCTTCTTCGCCTTCCCAAAATGGGGCGGCAGGCAACATCACCGCCAATTGTGCAAATCCGATTACAAGGAAATTAGAAATGAACCCGCTCCAGATAATCAGGCGTGCCTTCTTGAATCCCCATACTTCGGCGATACAGTCATTGATGATATATGAGATCGGGAAAACGATCAGTCCGGCAGTCGCTGTGATGCCGAATACCTGGATAACTTTGGTTTCTAACAGGTTTGAAGCTACCAGGCAGATATTGAACAGGATGCCTAACAGCATGAATGGTACGGTTACAGTAGATGTTTTCTGCATATTTCTTGTTTTTAACGAGGTTTATCAAGCACTCGGTGAATAATATAAAGGAACGTTTTTGGATTCCGAGGGCAAAGATAGTGATATTTTTATTTATGCCTATTATATGTGACAGCCGAATGAGGCGATAAGCAGCCTTAAAACCGACAGAAAGAGAATCGCCATTTCTCTGTCACTCTATCACATTTTGTCTTGTATGTGTTGATATCCATGTTGTGCAAGGTGTGATACATGCCGGATTCATGTATCACGCCTGTATCACACAGTGTCACACATCCGACTGGGATTTTAGCAATATATATATATATGATCTTTCTGCTAAGTATGTATCTTAATTACAAAGGATTAGTGTGATATGACTCCGGACACCCGGGTGTACCCTTTTCGGACATCCGGGTGTGGAGGGTGGTAACATCCGGGTGTAGAAAGCCGGAAGATGGGGGTGTTGTCAACCATTTCTGCTTGCTTTCCGCTCTTTTTCTGCTTGTCTTTAGTAAAAAAGTGCCTTAGGATGGTAAAATGGCTTCTGCATAAATGCATATCGGTACGTTTCCTTTCGTTTTGTGGATAGATGTCTTCCTGCCTGAATCAGAACCGGTTGTGCAGTTCCTCCGATGCCTTGTAGCGGACTAACGACATATAGCCGGCTCCCATCCGTAAGTTCGGCAAAATGCGATAATTGATTTCTCCTATGGTAAGGAACCATCCGGCTTCCCTGAAATCGTCTCGCGGACGGATATTTTTACATAAATACCTGATAATTCTGGATTATAATTCCCCTGAGAGGCTGTTTGGTTTTTGTGTCCAATGATTTGAGATGGCCGGGAGGACGTTTAAAGTTGCCGGTCGGGATATTTTAGTAGATGTTGGCCATGCTAACCAGTGGCTCGTACAGTTTCTCTATATCTTGGGCGTCCAGTTCGATGGTGAGCTGGTCACCGGGGAGTATGGTTTGTCCGGTGGGGGAGATGTCTTTGCGGTCGCGGTGGATATTCATGATTACGCAATGGTTGGGAAGTTCGAGCGTATCGACCTCCTTGCGGTCGAAATAGGCTCCGGCCATCACTTCCACGTCCAAAGTCAGCCGCTTCTGCTCACGGAAGGCCGGTTTGTTGATCATCTCTTCATAGAACATTACGTTGAACGGCTTTATTCCCAACAGTTCCGTGAAATAATAAGTGAGTCCTCCTACGACGATGGAAGGATAGAAAACTTCGAAATGCCCTGTGATCTCCGTAATCAGGATAATGGCTGTGATAGGAGTGCGCACGACGGCGACCAGGAAGGCGCCCATTCCGATCAGCATGACATAGCTCACACTTTCCATCCCGACGATCCCGTGTTGCACCAGGATGAGGGCATAGAGCTTACCGGTCAGTCCGCCTGTCACCAGAGTCGGGATAAAGTTCCCTCCCGGCAATCCGGAGGAGAAGGAAAAAACGGTAAATACCATGTGCAGGAACATCATCCCTGCAATCCAATAGATATTGCTGTTGCCGCCTTCCGCCTGTTGCATCAGGAACTGCTCGCCTCCACCGGTCAGATCAGTGACCGTCAGCGAAATGATGTACGCCATGCCCAGAAGACCTAACAGCTTGATATATTCGGGTTGCCGGATGGCCGGGTACATCCGTTTGGCGTATAGCATCAGCAGTGAATAGAGTTTGCCGAAAACCGATACGATGACGGCAAACAGGATATACAGCTTGATATGCAGTCCCATCGACAGGTCGGGCACGATGGCCTGTATGTTGTGGTACGGGTTGATCGGGAAAATCGTACTGGCGATCGCTCCGGCGACGACACCGGCCAGGATCGTCGTGATAGCCGTTTTCGGAGCATCGAAGCGTTCGATCGATTCGATCACCAGCGTAGCGGCGGCAAGAGGAGCGGCAAAGGCAGCTGCCAGTCCTGCGCCTGCGCCTGCGGCAAGGAGCTGTTTGCGTTCGCCGCTCAGGATATGTCCCCATTTGCTGACCAGGTCACCTATGTAGGAACCCATTTGTACAGAAGGCCCCTCGCGTCCCATCGAGAGACCGCTGCTGAGTGTCAGCACACCGCCCGCAAACTTAGCCAGCAGTTGGCGAAAGGAATGTGTATATTCGATGCGTCCATTGATAACGCCCCGTGTCTGCGAAATGCCTCCGCCTCCGATGTAAGGCCACCGTCTGGCCGTCCGGGCGACGAAGCAGAGGATACCCCATAGGGCAAGGAATAAGACGATATGGTAATACCAGGGAGGCGAAGACTGGAAGAAGTTCTTCCGCATATTGAAGAATAGTTGCAGCAGATAGTGGTAAGGAACCGCCACCAATCCGGTCAGCAGTCCTACGATCAGACTCACGAAATAGAGTCTGGCATCTACCAGCTTCAGCTTTACTATCCGATTAATCTTCATCTTCCCTTAAACAGGGAGTGAAGGCCGTTGGTTTAGCTTTCAATTCTCAAAAGCATCGGATATATCCCAACGAATAAGTCTCGTACAGGTTATCCTTCATTCCGTGTGTATATCGGAAGGAGATTATGTTTTTCTTGATCTCGTATCTGAGGTTGTTGCGCCAATGTATGGGGCGGTCACCGTTGTTTTCGTATCCGTAAAACCCGGCCAGGTTGGTGGCGAGCGTGAAGCCTCTGTATTTACCGGTGAACCCGACTCCGTATGAGATGGCGTCGTTCTGGCGATGCACCATGTCGTTCGTCATCCAGCAATAGAACCCGGCGAGCGCCTGCATACGGATCGAGGCCTTCCCGTCGGCACTTTTCCACAGGTTACGCCCCACGTTTACGTCGAACCAGTAGGAGGCGGCATCGGTAAAACGGGCGTCGCACAGGCGGCCTCCGCTGGCTGTCTTGATGTTGGCGCTAATGGTCGCGTCTACCCATTTCTCGCTTTTCAGGACTTGGAAAAAGGAGCTGATAATGATGTCGCCGTTATATTTGATCGGGCTTTCCGTATCCACGGCAAAGCGTTCGTCACGCGTTTCCGGTGTCATCTTATATTTTTCCTTGAAGCACCAGTTCACTTCGATTCCCGCGCGCCCCCTGAAGAAGGGCAGCAGGGCACGCCCCACGATGTCCCAGGTCTTGTCACCCGTATAATAATGGTATTCGCCCCGTACTTCCACTTCGTACCGCTCGCTCACCTGTCCGTCCCTCATTTCCGGGATCGGAAAGGCGTTCGGACCGAAATAGCGCGGAGAATATATGAGCAGTTCTGTTTTGTCGCGCCAACTCTCGGCATGGCTATAAGTGGCTGAAAAGACAAATACGAATGTTATCAATAATATTCGGGATAAATATTTCATCATGGATGTATTTTTTCTTAAGGCCACAAAAGTACATATTTCATATTGATTTAGTACATTTGCCTCAAACAAATCTTTAAACCATAAAGTACCATGAGACATTTACATTTTGGGAAGCTGTTTTTTGTTGTCTTTTCCCTCTTGTTAGCCTGTACGGTTTCGGCGCGTAAACCGATTAAAACATTACTGATCACAGGACAAAACAACCATAACTGGCAGGTGAGCCATGTTGTGCTGAAACAAATCCTGGAAAATTCCGGTCGTTTTGATGTGGACTTTGCCATCTCTCCCGAACAGGGCAAGGATATGTCCGGTTTTGTGCTCGACTTTAGCCCTTACCAGTTGGTAGTGCTGGACTATAACGGAGATTCGTGGCCGGAGGAGACGAACCGCCGCTTCTTGGAATATGTGCAGAACGGCGGTGGTGTTGTCATTTATCATGCAGCCGACAATGCTTTCTCCAAATGGCCGGAGTTCAATAAGATCTGTGCTTTGGGTGGTTGGGAAGGACGTAATGAGAATTCCGGCCCTTATGTGTATTGGAAGGACGGAAAACTGGTCAAGGACAGTTCGGCGGGTCCGGGTGGTTCTCATGGACGCCAGCACGAATATGTGCTGAACGGGCGTGACAAGGTGCATCCGGTTGTGAAGGGCCTGCCTTTGAAATGGCGTCATGCCAAAGATGAACTTTACGACCGTATGCGGGGACCGGGCAATATCCGGGATATTTTGTACACGGCCTATTCGGATAAGGAAACAAACGGTTCCGGTCGTGAAGAACCGCTGGTATTTACGGTCGATTACGGGAATGTTCGCATCTTCCATACGATGCTTGGCCATGCCGGTGCTACTACGGAAGATAATATAGCAATGCAATGTACGGGCTTCCAGGTGCTTTTGCTTCGTGGCGCCGAATGGGCGGCAACCGGAAAAGTAACCCAGAAAGTCCCGAAAGATTTCCCGACGGAGACTACTTGTTCTTATCGGAAAGATTATAAGGAGAATTGACAATTATCAATTGTCAATTCTTAAAGCGGATATTCCTCGAACGCATACAATGCTGTAGACAAATATCTCTCGCCCGTATCCGGTAATAATGCTACAATCGTTTTCCCTTCGTTCTCCGGGAGACGGGCCAGTTGCACGGCGGCATATACGGCTGCTCCGGAAGAAATGCCGACCAACAGGCCTTCCTTTTGTGCCAGTTCGCGTGATGTGCGGATGGCGTCGTCTCCTTCTACCTGGATGATTTCATCGACCACCGAGCTGTCGTAGGTTTTAGGGATAAAGCCCGCGCCGATCCCCTGTATCTTGTGCGGTCCGGGTTTACCGCCTGAGAGCACAGCCGAGTCGGTCGGTTCTACAGCTACGATTTTGACATCCGGATTGTGCGCTTTCAGTCCTTTGCCAACGCCGCTTACCGTACCGCCCGTTCCGACTCCTGCGACGAAGATATCGACTTTGCCGTCCGTATCGCGCCAGATTTCCTGTGCGGTTGTTTTAGCATGCCGGGCAGGGTTTGCCGGGTTTTCAAACTGTTGCAGGATAATGGAGCCGGGTGTTTCATCACGCAATGCTTCCGCTTTGGCGATGGCACCTTTCATCCCTTCCGTTCCGGGAGTGAGGATCAGGTTGGCTCCTAATGCTTTCAGTAGGTTACGACGTTCCAGGCTCATGGTTTCGGGCATTGTCAGTACCAATTTATAACCTTTGGCGGCCGAGACGAAAGCCAGTCCTACGCCGGTGTTCCCGCTGGTCGGCTCTATGATTGTTGCTCCCGGTTTCAGCAAACCCTTTTCTTCCGCATCTTCGATCATTGCCAATGCAATGCGGTCTTTTACGCTACCTGCCGGGTTGAAATATTCCAGCTTTCCGATTACTTTCGCTTTCAGCCCTTTACTTGCGTTGAAGTTTGAGAACTCCAACAACGGTGTATTGCCTATGAGGTCAGTCAGTTTTTTTGCTATCATGGGTTATATTATTTATGATTTGTCAATTGAATTGATCAGTCGCTTCATTGTTTGCATTTTTGCTTCCGTTTCAAGCCATTCGCTTTCTATCTCCGAAGAAGCAAGAATGCCTCCGCCTGCATATAAAACAAATGATCCGGGCAAGATGTTCATGCAGCGCAAGTTTACATACAGATCGCTCTTCCCTTCGGGGGCCAACCAACCGATAAAGCCTGAATAATAGCTCCGGTCGTAGCCTTCGTTCTCCCGGATAAAGCGATACGTCTCTTCTTTGGGCAGTCCGCAGACGGCAGGCGTGGGATGGAGCCGTTTCAACAGTTCGCCGAGTTTTTTATTATCGGGCAGTGGAAAGTTGAAGTCGCTTTTCAAATGCGACAGTTCGCCGGCGCGTACCGGGATCGGAGGAGTTTCTGTCGGTTTGATACCTAATGCTTGCAGTTGTTTGCGTATGTAAAAGGCTACATATTCCTGTTCTTCCCTGTTTTTGTCGTCCCATTCTATCGGTAGTTCCCCGTTTTGGAGAGGTTGGGTGCCGGCAAGGGCGACCGTATGCCATTTTCCTTTCTCGCCGGAGAGGATGATTTCAGGCGTACATCCGAGCCATGTACCTGTTTCGGGTGTATGGCAGAGATAAACATACGAATATTTGTACCGTCTGATTGCTTTATGGAAAGCGGCGGCAGGGGAGAAGTTGGCTCTGTCTGCCGGAATCGTCTGGCAGCGCGACAGCACGAGTTTCTCGAACTGCTTTCGGCGTAGCGGTTCGATGAAGGCATTGAAACGGCGGCTGTAGTCTTCCTTCGGGTTTTCGAGGAAGGAGACAAGCGTTTCACTATGATGGAATTCCTGTTCCGCAGGCATCAAGTATGAAACTTTTGTTTCCTCATCGGGCGGAAGTTTCTGGATGTCCGGCCGGATCAGTACGATTGGGTGCTGTTTGCTTACATGGAAGGGAGCAATGACGAAACCACTCTGTTCGTCCAGTTCCTCGATATGATAAAGAATACGTGCAGAACCGGAGGTCTGCATGGCGAAACGAGGCGATTCTCCTGGTATCCGCCAGAGTGCAAAACTCCGGTTCTTTCTGATCAATGTGTCGACTACGTTACAAATCCTTAATTCGTCTGGTGTCATTTCTTTTTTAATATGCTGTTGACTACACGGATGGATGATACCAATTTATCTGTGGATGTGAATACATCGACGTTCCAAACGTGCGAAGAGCGTCCTTTGTGAATGATGGTTCCGACGGCGCGAACGGTATCTCCTTCATGGGCAGATGACATATGGTTGCCACTGACTTGCATACCGACCACGATTTCGTCTGGTTTGGCCAGGATCATCGATCCTAACCCGGCAACGGTTTCGGCCAGTGCGAGTGTCGCTCCGCCATGCAGGATACCGAATGGCTGGCGGGTACGTTCGTCTACCGGCATGGTTGCTTCTACACGATCTTCGGATGCATAGGTATACTGAATGCCGAGGTTTCCCATCAGGGCGTGTCTGGCACGCATATTCAGTTGGTCGAGCGGAACTTCCGTCGGACGTATTTCGGCCAGGATTGCCCGTTCGACAGCCACGGCCACACCTTCTTCCTCGTTGGTGAGTGTCGTCTTGTCCACACAGGCCTTAACCGAATCCTCTGCATTTCCCATTGCGATCCCTACACCGGCAAGTTGCAACATGGTCACGTCGCAGACACCGTCGCCGATTGCGATCACCTCTTCCGGCAAAACGGACAGTTTGGTCATCAGCACGCCCAAAGTGTTTCCCTTGTCGATGAACTGGGGAACAACTTCTAAGAAATAAGGTTCCGACCTGAATGCATCCAGCACACCGTCGAGGCGTTTTTTCCAATGATTCTCCAAACCGATGAGCGCTTCTTCGTCGTCACTTGCCAGCATACATTTGCAGGGCGGGAAATCGACGGCTTCGGCAAAGTTGTCGACACCGACAATCTGCATCTTGTTGAGGTTGGCTTCTTGGATGACATACTTGTTGTCCGGTTTATCCGTCAGGATGAAATCTTTGTGATAGGTGAAGATGGCAAAGTCGTTTTTCTTCGCTTTTTGTACGAAATAGGGAATCCATTCCGGATCGATACGTTTCTCGAATAATAGTTCGCCGGTCTGCACGTTGATGATCTGACCACCGTTGTAAGAAAGGATGTAACCTCCATAATGATTCAGTTCCAGCTTTTCAGCGATGGGCATGACTCCATTAGTCGGTCTTCCTGATGCCAATACGATATGTACCCCCATTTGCTGTACCTTCAGAAGGGCAGCCAGGGTACGGGGGCTGATCTCTTTCTGATTGTTGAGCAGCGTCCCGTCTACGTCGAGAACTAATAATTTATACTTCATGGCCTCTCTGTATTTTTTGTTAATGATACAAATATACGATATTTGAATTAAAAAGGGTATAAAATCGAAATAGATGCGGTAGTAGTTTCGATTTGGACTAATGGCTTTTTTACGAATATGACAATAAGAGGATCATGTCGGGGAAGGAGGTTGAACGGTGATCACCTGTCCGTTTTCCCAGATATATTCGTATAATTCCTTGTAGAAAGCATGCCGTGTTAGTGTCGGTGCGTCTCCCAAGATCATCAGTTTCATGCGGGCGCGGGTGATGGCGACGTTCATGCGGCGCAGGTCACCGAGGAAACCGATCCGGCCTTTGTCGTTGGCTCGTACGAGACTGATCATGATCACATCGCGTTCCTGTCCCTGGAAGCCGTCTACCGTGTGAGCGGTTATCAGGCGGCGGAAAGGTTTGAAGAAAGTGTCGCGCTTGATCAGTCCGCGGATATACTGAACCTGCGATTTGTAAGGTGAAATCAGACCGAAGTCGATGCTTTCATCCAATACCCGTTCTTTGCCGATCTTTTCGATATATTTCTGTAAGGTCGAAACGAGCAGTGTAGCTTCGTCTCTATTGATACGGCTCATGCTGTCGTCGAGCCGGTCTTCTTCGAAATGGCAATCCGCCGTATCGAGCCAGACGACAGGCGTATCGAATTCCAAGATGCCGCGATGCTTGACTTCCGGTGCGGATTGTAGCTCGTCATGATAGAACCAACGGGAAGGAAAGCGCATGATGTCCTCGTTCATCCGGTACTGCGTTTTCAGAAGCGAGACTGTTTCGGGCTTCCGGTCGGTTATTTTTTGCATCAAGGTGTGGTCTAAGCCGCCGCGTGCCGCTTCTATACATTTGATGGTAGGAGGGAGCTGGTGATGGTCGCCCGCTAAGATGACCCGATCCGCTTTGCCGATTGCGATCCAGCAGGCTGCTTCGAGTGCTTGGGCGGCCTCGTCGATAAAGAGAGTTGTGAAGTTACGGTTGGTCAATACCCGGTTCGCCGATCCGACCAGCGTGCAGGCCACGACACGCGCCTCGTCGAACAATTCCGTGTCGATCTTCACTTCCAGTTCCGTCGCCCGGAAACGGAGACGGGAGAGACGGTTGCGTGCTGTTTCTTTTTCACCGTGGCTCTTTTTGTGGAGATTGGATTGTATCTCGCGGATCGCCTTGCGGATTCCCCATAGTTCGGCATAGTCGGGATGCGATTCGAAACGCCGTTCATAGGTGAAGGAAAGCATCTTGTCGTTTATGCGTGTCGGGTTACCGATGCGTAGGACATGAATGCCACGATCGACTAGTTTTTCGGATATCCAGTCTACGGCCGTATTGCTTTGGGCACAGACCATTACCTGATTTTCCCGGTGCAGAGTCTCATAGATCGCTTCAACCAAAGTGGTCGTTTTGCCTGTTCCGGGAGGACCGTGCACGATTGACACATCCTTTGCCGCCAATACATGGTTGACCGCCTCTTCCTGCGACAGGTTCAGCCAGGGAAAGCGCATAGGAAAAAATGTGCGCCGGCCGACGGGCGTTTTGCCTAACAGGACGTCCCGTAGGTAAGCTAACCGGTTTCCTTGCGCTTGGATAACGGTGGACAGGGCGTTGAACATTGTCTTGTAGCTGGTCTCGTCGAAATAAAGTTGGACGCCGATTTCACCAGCCTTCTGTATATCCGTAAGTGCGTTAGGAGAGGGCAGTACTACGACCATTCGGTCGTCTTGTACGTAACTGATGACGGTCGAGAAGTTCAGGTATTCGGGGTTTCCGCTTCCGTTTGTCGTGAAGAAGCAGACCGGACGGCCATATTCGAAATTGTGTTCGGTCTCTTTATCCTCCAGCCGTTCGATTTCTACGACGAGCTGGTTCAAGGAATTATAGTAACTCTTTCCTGGTACGACAGGATACCAGCACAGTCCTTGTTGGATGCGGCGATGTATTCCGGTCCGTTCGATTTGTTGGCGGTACATCTCTTTTTCATATTCGAATTCTTTCTGCAGAAGATCGTACTGATGTTGCAGGTCTGCGGTCGGAGTCTTGAATTGAGTTGTCATCATTCTTTGTTTAATCGGGCGCAAACTTACATAAAAAAACGCAATCGGATAGGGGTTTTTCTCCTTTCCGATGTCATTAAATCAAATGGATGGTTATCTTTGTTTGTTAATTGGAAGGGTTAAAATAACTGAGTATGAAAAATAAAGTCCTATATGCGATAGTGTCTTTGTTGGTTCTGACAGGATGCGGATCGATGAAGAATATGAGCCGGGAAGACCGGGCTGGCGTAGGGGCCCAGATAGGCGCTTTTGTCGGATGGCTTTTCGGCGGAGCGGTCGGAAATTCCATAGACGATGATATCGGAGGTGACATAGGGGCGTTTGTCGGGACGGCGGTCGGAGGAATCGCCGGTGCGCAGATTGCTGCAAATACAGGCGACGAGATAAGAGTGGAGAAGAGGAATTCGGGGAATTATACACCGTCTTCGCATGTTCTCCTTCCCGATTTGCAGATCGAAGATATCTTATTGGAAGAGGACAGTGTCACCCGCGACGATAAGATCAATGCAGGTGAGACCTGCCGTATCTCCCTCGTGATTGTGAACAACAGCTTTCAGGATGCTTTGGACGTGGAACCGATAGTGAAAGTTGAGAAGGGCAGGTATTTGAAACTGTCCGAACCTGTCAAGATAGCCAAAATCACCCGTGATGACCGTATCATCTATAATGTTATGGTGCAGGCCTCCCCGAAGTTGCGTACAGGTGAAGCTGTGTTCAGCGTCCGTCTGAAAGAAGGGCGTGGCAACGGCACGGAAGAGGAAACCTTTACGGTTAAAACTGTCGGTGGTGACAAATGAGATCTTATCTGATGAGAGAATAAAACAGCCATACTGAAAGGAGGACGAATAAGACAAATATGGCTAAAAGTAATTTTATTTTGGATAGATGGTTGGCATCTGCTTTTTCTTTCTCTATAGTCTTTTTTCGAATTTCTTTCATTTCTTCAACGGATGTATCGGGTAGTTTGGTACTGCTCCCGATTTTCATGAGCCTGTTTCGGGTTTCCTTTAGGCGTTCTTTGCTTAATTTCCGGAGCTCGCGGTTTTCTTTGTCCCGTTGTAACATATCATTTATGCAGCCTAAAGTTCCCATAATTTATTAATTATTTATTAGATGAAACAAATGTACATTTTTCTGTCGGGTATTCCTTTATTTAATAAAGAAATAGTTCAAATTATCTATGTTCCGCAATCGAAATACCTATGTTTTGAAAAGGATGTCTTATCTTTGCAATCATAAAGTCAAAGAAGTCTATATTCATGGATAAAACAACTCAAACACAAATCATCAAACTAATACATCAGGAAGTGATTCCCGCTATCGGTTGTACGGAACCGGTTGCGGTCGCATTGGCTGCCGCTAAGGCTGCCGAGGTTTTAGGCTGTAAACCGGAGAAAACGGAAGTATTTCTGAGCGCCAACATCCTGAAGAATGCGATGGGTGTCGGAATTCCTGGAACCGGAATGGTCGGGTTACCTATAGCGGTTGCTTTGGGTACGTTGATCGGCAAGTCTGCTTATGGTCTTGAAGTATTGCGTGACCTGACACCTGAAGCGCTTGCTGAAGGAAAGCAGGTGATCGAAGATAAACGGATTCATATCGCTTTAAAGGATAATGTCGACAAGCTCTATATCGAAGTGATTTGTTCAGCCGGAGATGAAACTTCGCGGGTGATAATCTGCCATGAACATACGAATGTCGTGTATGTGGAGAAGAATGGTGTGGTATTGACAGACCGGAGGAAAGAAGGTGTTTCCTGTGATGCTTCGGGCGATGAAGACGAATTGAGACTCTCTTTCTCTACTGTGTATGAGTTTGCGATGGAAATGCCGCTCGATGAGATCCGCTTTATCCTGGAAACTGCCGATCTGAACCGGAAAGCAGCCGAGGCTTCACTGAAGGGAAATTTCGGACATACGGTCAGCAAGACCGTTTCCGGTGTATACGGACGTAAATATATGGGAGACTCTGCCTATACCCATATGCTGGCAATGACGGCTGCTGCCTGTGATGCCCGCATGGATGGCGCCATGATCCCGGTGATGAGTAACTCCGGTAGTGGAAACCAGGGGATTGCAGCGACACTTCCCGTCCTTTCTTTTGCCGAAGACATCGAATGTTCGGAAGAACAGTTAATCCGTGCCCTGATGTTAAGCCATCTGATGGTCATCTATATCAAGCAAAGCTTGGGACGCTTGTCCGCCCTTTGCGGTTGTGTGGTGGCCGCCACGGGAGCCAGTTGCGGCATTACCTATCTGATGGGAGGCGATAAAGTGCAGATTTCCTATGCAATCAAGAATATGATCGGCAATATTACCGGTATGATATGCGATGGGGCGAAGCCCAGTTGTGCCATGAAAGTTTCCAGCGGTGTTTCGACTGCTATGCTGTCTGCGTTGATGGCAATGGAAAACAAGGTGGTGACTCCGGTCGAGGGCATTATTGATGAGAATGTCGACAAGTCGATCATTAACCTGACTTCTATCGGTTCCAAAGGAATGGAAGCCACCGATAAGCTGGTATTGGATATTATGACCGGAAAATCCTGCTAACGGTAAGAATATGTTGACCGATATTCGTCTGTTGAGCCATCAATTGGCAAAGCCCCGGTTTAGGAGTCCGAAGGAATTGGTTGCCTGGATGGGAGCTGTCCAAGCACAGGAATATACGATGGCGAAATGGGCGGTCGGGACTCGCTTGAAGTCTTCTTCGTTGCGGGTGGTGGACGATGCGCTTGCAAAGGGGGAAATCCTGCGTACCCATATATTACGACCGACCTGGCATTTCATCGTAGCAGAGGATATCCGCTGGATGTTGCAATTGTCGGGAGGTCGTATACGGACAGCCTTCGATTCTTATGCAAGAAGCCGGAAGATGGAGATAACCGAAAGCTTCTATACGAAAGGTTGTAGATTGCTGGAACAATTGTTGGGTGGAAACAAGAGTTTGACAAAACAGGAGTTGATGGATGGGTTCGGTCGGGCAGGGGTCGAGACAGACAATCACTTGATACATTATTTTCTGGTCCGTGCTGAAACGGATGGCCTTGTGTGCAGCGGGGTAGATAAAAACAAGAAGCCGACCTATGCTCTGTTGGAAGAACGTGTGCCTCCGATGAAAGAACTCAGCCGCGAAGAGGCGCTCGCCCGATTGGCTACCCTATATTTTCAAAGCCATTCCCCGGCTACATTGTCTGATTTTGTCTGGTGGTCCGGCTTGGCGGCAACTGAGGCTCGACATGCGGTTGCATTGATCGAAACCGATCTGCTAACCGAAAAGTTTGATTCGGAAACTTTTTACCTGCATGTTACCTGTGACTTGAAGGCCTGTTGCCGGAAAGTGTTGCATCTGTTACCCTCGTATGATGAATATCTGATCAGCTATAAAGACCGGACGACCGTTATGCTACGCGAACATCATCATAAGGCATTCAATACTTTCGGTATCTTTTACCCCGTGATCCTGTATGAGGGCCGGATCGTTGGCAATTGGAAAAAAGATTCGAAGAAGAAAGCTCTTACTGTCGAAACTTCTTTGTTCGATGAATCTCTCGATCTCCCGGAAGATTTGCTGAAAAAGGCAGTCGATTATTATTGCTCTTTCCACGCTCAAAAGTCGGGATTCCACACTTGATTGTGGAATTTTTACACACTTTCCCCAATCCACTCCACACTTCCCCAATTTCTTTTGTATTATATGTATTATTTTTATTGGTTTGTATATCAGTGGTTTGTTTTAAAATATATCTTTATTTCTATTTCTGGCACGTCCTTTGCTATTTATTTGTCAGAATTAGATATTATCCTTCCCGAGATATTGTTTTCTGATTAGATATTTGATTAGAAAAAGCTTATCGATTTTAAATCCGCTTCGCCTGTGAAGGTAAAGCGGATTTTTTAATTTAGAACCATTTGATCTTTCTGAAAATGAAAAATGATAAAGCTGATAGTGTGATGGAGATCATGACGATGATGGCAAAGCCATGCGGCATATTTTCTCCGTAGATCGGGACGTTCATACCGTAGAAGCTGGCGATGAGGGTGGGAACCATCAGGATTATGGAGATAGAGGTCATGCGCTTCATGATGGTGTTCACGTTGTTGGAAATGATGGAGGCGAATGCGTCCATCGTACCGGTCAGGATATCGCTATAGATATTGACCGTGAGGTGCGCCTGTTTTAATTCTGTTTCCACATCTTCCACCAGTTCGTTGTCCATATAGACCGGTTCTTGGAAGATGCTTTGCAGTTTGGTAAGCATCACTTCATTACCACGGATGGATGTGTTGAAGTAAACCATGCTCTTTTCCAGCTTCATCAGACGAAGCAAGTCTTCATTACGGATACTTTTTTCCAGTGCCTTTTCGGCATGCGCCACCTCGTTGTTGATTTGTTTCAGGTATTTCAGGAACCATACGGCGGACGAATGGATCAGACGCAGAATCAGGTCATATTTGTGACGTACGACGACCTCTTTGCGGCGGGTGTATCGGATAAAGTCCGGTATCAGTTCCGTCTTGTAGTAGCAAACAGATATGATGATTTCATTGTTCGTCATAATCCCCAGAGGGATGGTCGTGAAAGGGATTCCTTGTTCCTGGCTCTGTACCGGGATTCGAATGATGGTCAATAGCCAATTCCCTTCATATTCGATACGCGGGCGTTCGTCTGTATCGGCAATGTCGCTTAAGAAAGATTCGGGAACATTGAATTGGTTTGTCAGGTAATGGATATCTTCCGGTGTAGGGCATTCTACATTGACCCAGCTGTTTGGAAGCCACTGGTCTTTTTCCACAAAGCCGGCTTCACAATAAAGAAAAGTTCTCATTATTGCCTCCTTTCGTTTTTGTCAACGTACAGAGGCCTTGCTGTTTACCCCTGCGCGTTATTTGTTACTTACTGTTTTTATTTCTCGCGGAATACTGTCGTCCATAATTTATCATTACTTTTTACGGCTGCAAAGATAGAAAAATCCGGTAATAAATGTATATCGGAGGCGGATTTTTGTCAAGTCCGTGAGACTGCATATTTGCGATAATGGTAATAGGCAATGCCGGCTAAGTCTGCTAGAAACCAACCGATAGGAATAGACCACCAAATACCGGTGACCCCAATAGTGGGAATGGATGCCAGCCAATAAGAAAGGACGACACGTGTACCTAAAGACAGAATGGTAAGCACGACAGACATTCCCGGCATACGGATGGCCCGGTAATAACCATAAAGGAGGAACAAGATTCCGATGCCTAAATAAAAAACTCCTTCGATACGCAGGTATTCTGTTCCGATGCGAAGTATCTCAGCCTCATCCGGACGGACGAAAATAAGCATCAACGGCTTGGCAAAAAAGAAAACTAACAGCGAGATGATAAGGGAAAAGACGATCGTTATAAGAAATGCGCTACGCACTCCCCGGCGGATGCGATCCCCTTTCCGCGCTCCGAAATTCTGGGCAATGAAGGTGGAAAAAGCATTCCCGAACTCCTGAACGGGCATATAGGCGAAAGAGTCGATCTTGACTGCTGCAGCGAATGCGGCCATGACAACCGTACCAAAACTATTTACCAATCCTTGCACCATCAATATTCCGAAGTTCATCACAGATTGTTGGACGCAAGTCAGTGTGGAGAAAGAAGTGATTTCTCTTAGGCTGGAACGGTCGAAGCGCATATCTTCCCGGTGTAATCGTAGCTCGGGGCGGATTTTATAGGTATACAGCAAGATACCGGATGCCGCCGTTCCCTGTGCGATAACCGTTGCGACTGCCGCTCCTTCGATGCCTTGATCCAGGACAAGAATAAGAAACAAATCAAGCCCGATATTCAAAACGACCGATACAGCCAGAAACCATAAAGGTGTTACAGAATCGCCTACAGCCCGAAGCAACGCTGCATAAAAATTATACAGGAAAGTAAAGACTATTCCCCAGAAAATGATCCACAGATAGTTACGCATCAACGAATAAATATCATAGGGAACTTGTAACCATCGTAAAATCGGATCGAGCCATAGGAACACGGCAACATTCAGCAAGATGGTTACCGTGCCGATCAGCAGGAAAGAAACATAGATGCTACGTCGCAGGGCGGACAGGTCTCCGGCTCCGTATTGCAGTGAGAAAACCGTGCCGCTTCCCATCGATAACCCCAGCAGGATAGAGATCAGGAAAACCATCAAGGTATAGGCGGAACCGACCGCTGCCAACGCATTTGCGCCGATACATTGTCCTACGATCAGTGTATCGGCTATGTTATAGCATTGTTGTAAAAGCGATCCTGCCAGCATCGGCAATGTGAATTGTAGCAGGGTGGTGGTTATACCTCCTTGTGTAAGGTCTCCTTTCCGTAACATTGTCAGCTCTTTTTATTCGTATAGTTTTGTATGGATCTGCAAAAATACGAATTAATCGGATAATCGTTCCTTCGGATCTCCGTAACCTGTCGGAGTGGTGCTGAGCTTTTGTTTTTGGGTAAAATGAACGCTAATCAAGCATCAAACTCATATAAGCTTCCCGGCTCTGATAGTCGAGCAACAGGCGGGTGAGCGATTGGGTGTCCATCTTTTTTAGTTCGCCGATGTTATGAACGGAGTTTGCGTGGGTGAAGGCCCAGTGATGGATGAGGCGGTCGCGGTCCAAGACACGTGCCATACCTAAAGGGAAAGTTCCTGGTCCGGTGAAAGGAGTACGGCAGACGGCCTTTTCCACCTTGCTCTGTGTTGTAGCTTCCTGTAAGAGCAGGTTCTTGATGTTGTCGTTGTCATACATCAATTCTTTGACATAGATATAGTCGCCGACAGGATAGAAAAAGATCATTCCGATCGGTTCTTCTTGAATGTTCAAGGCGGTCAGCATTTGTCCTCCGGACATCTGTAATTCGCGCAGGATAGTAACGAAATCGTCATAACCGTGCAGCACATAGCAAATACGTTCTCTCTGCTTCTTATTAAAAAAATTGTAGAGAGACTCCATCGAAGGTACTTCGGGCGGTACAACCAAAACACCCTGTTCCAGTACTATTTCAGAAGGGCGGATATACGTTTCTTCTGAATAGTCGAAAGCTTCCGTATATCCTAAATCGCGGTAATAGTCGAACAGCCATGGATCGGCCGGGATAATGACTGTTAAGGCCACTTTCCGGCTTTCCATCACTTCGAATGCTTTCTGTATCAGTTGGCGCATAAGTCCCTGACCTCGTTCGGAGGGAAGAGTGCAGGCTCCATATATATAGTTTACGGATATCTCCTTTCCGTAGTAAGTCATGACATACGGAAGCATTTGAAGGGCGGAAACGATTTTTCCGTTTTTCTCTATAAACAGGGCGTTTTCTTTTTTGTAAACCCGATCGAAGAATAGTTTGATAAATTCTTCGCTGTCGTTGAAAGAAGTACGCCACAGGTCGATCAATTGAGATTTGTTGTTATCCATCGTTCAATATTATTTTGCAGGTTTCTTTATTGCCGCGGATTTTTCCAATAGGATGAACGGGTTATACGAAAGTTTAGCCTGGCGCAGACCGGGAATACCCAAGTCTTCCTCTCGGTTCACATAGGTGTATTTTTCCGGAAGGTGAGAGGCGAATTCTTTGTTGATAACAGCATAAGCCCCCTCATAGTTCACATTCGCCTTTTCTACGTGGACGCCGAAAGTATTATGGTTGATCGGGGCACCAAAAGTGAAAGCGACAATCTGATGGTCTACGCAAATGGCTCCTCCAATAAGTCCCAATTCGTCATAATGGTTCAAGGCGTAGATTATAGAACGGCGTTCGTCGTTCAGATCCTCCTCGTCATTATCTTCCCGGTTGGCTTTGTACCATTTACATTCGAGCTGAAGGCATTCGGGAACCAGTTCTGGTGTGATAGGAATATATTCGTAGGCAAACTTCTTATTGAATTTGTTGATATGATTGCGTTTCGCCTGGTATTTTTTCCCTTTTAGGGTTGCCAGGTCTTCACGCAAGTAGATGTAATCGAAATAATTCCGTTCGGGGATGTAGAAAAATCCGCCGGGAATTGCCTTTTCGAGTTCTTCTTTGGCATCTGGCGTTACGCCTAACATACAGAGCGGGTGGCCTTGTTCGAGCGAGTCGGCTTCCAACAGGTCGATTGCTTGTTTCAGGTTGCCTTGACCTGTAGGAGTCATATAAGCGACTCTCGTTTTGTTTTCGATCCAGAAACGGATCAGCAAGCTGCCGTTGACAATGGCGAACTCGCTATCGTAGAGAAACCGCCAACTGCAGATGTTGGCAAATGAATAATCGCAATTTTTATAATTGCTCGGTATCGTAAAGGATGTTATAATATCTCTATCTTCGATTTCAATTGGTTTAAACGGTATCTTCATCTTTTTCTTTTTTGATGTGCAAATATAAAACTAATAAAAATGGCTGAATGTTTTATCTTTAATAAAAACAATCGATTTTGTTTATTGCGTGATAAACCCTATAAATGCTATTAATAGCAATTTAACTAAATATAAAAATGATAGTGTATATTAAACTAACATCTATCTTTAAATGTTCGAAGTGAAATGGTTTTTATTTAAAAGTGAGAAGGAAATGAATGCTGATAAAATATTACCGATCGACCTCTATCATGCCGTGTCGATTGCAAATTTGACATTGGAAAGTGCTTTAAAGGTCATTCACGTCGAAGCTGGGCAGGATCATGAACTGTTGCCTTTGGAACCGGGAACTCTTGCTGTGATCTGCCGGGGAGGAAAGTTCGAATGCAAAGCACTTGGAAAGGAAATCTCCATAGTTGCCGGACAGGTGTTCCTGGCGTCTGTGGAAGATGTGAGTGAGATATCCCGTTTTTCGGAGACAGGTTTTGAAGGGATCGTGATCTATGCCGGTAGCGATCTGCTGATCAATCGGCAACGTCTGATGTTCCGGACGATTACACCGGACGAACTGAAGGAGTCCGGGCTTTATATCCAGCTGATGCAGTCACAAATCGAGCGAATGAGCGATGTCCGTGTCAAAGTGGTGGAATCGCTTTTGCGCGCCCTTATTTTCTTCCTCCAGCAGGAAGGGCATCTGGCGGACGACCGGGATAGCGAGGTTCCGCCTTTCTTCCACGATTTCGCTTTGCTGATTAGGCGTTATCATCATTATCCGGTTTATTATTTTGCCGAGAAGTTGGGAATGACTTCGGCGGAACTGAATAACAAATGTAAATTGCATTCCGGTATTTCGGCTGCGGAATGGATCAGCCAGTATGTATTGCTTGAGGCGAAAGACTTACTGATTAAAACTCGACTGAGATCTTCCCGCATTGCTATGATGCTTAATTTCTCTAATTATGATACCTTTGCGCGTTGGTTCAGGCGGCATACGGGAGAGTTGCCAGGGAACTGGAGGTAGTGGAATTTGAAAATTGAAAATTAAGATACCATGAAATGGACATTTGAGAATGCGAAAATAAAGGGGCGGATCGTCTTGACCGATTCGCTCCATGAAGACCCGGATCTTCTGAAAGACAAAACGCTGTATAAATTTATATGGGTGGATTCCGGCGAAGTGGAGTTGGATATCGATCATCAGCATGTTGTTTTGAAGAAGGAACAGCTCGTTCCGCTTTCCCATTTGCATCATTTGGAGTTTCTGCGCATCGAAGGCAAATGCTATGCTTTGATGTTCAACGGCAATTTCTACTGTATACATGGCAACGATCATGAGGTCTCGTGCAACGGGTTGCTGTTTCACGGTTCATCGCATGTGCTGACTTTTGTCCTTTCGGAAGATGAACGGCGGAAGATCGACACGCTGACGAGGATCATGCAAGAGGAGTTTCTCAGTACCGATCACCTGCAAGACGAGATGCTCCGGGTATTGTTGAAACGGTTTATCATATTATGTACGCGAATAGCGGAAGATCGGCAGGGAGCTGTTCGGGAGAACAGCCTCCAGTTCGAGACGATCCGCAAATTCTATGTCCTGGTCGATACCTATTTTAAGGAGAAAAAACAGGTGCAGGAATATGCGGACATGCTGAACAAATCCCCGAAGACACTGGCAAATATCCTTTCCGCCTATCAGCAGCCTTCCGCCATCCGTATCATCCATAACCGCATTCAGGCAGAAGCCCGGCGTTTACTGCTTTATACGGCTAAAAGCTCTAAAGAGATCGCTTTGATGCTAGGATTCGAAGACCAGGCTGCGTTCAGCCGTTTCTTTAAGAACGCAGCCGGACTAAGCGCGACCGAATATCGCCACCAATATAAAAAATGATAATAGTGGCGATGACGGGCTGGTCGCTTGTCCGGGTTGTAGTATCCGCTTATTGCCGGTATTTGCAACAACCCGGCAGTTGGTCGTAGACGTTTGATCCGCTTTATAAGTATCTGTGTCGTGCCCCGCTTTGGCAATAGCTTTGCTAATAGCGTCCACAGATGTTTTGGACGGATTGTATTGTAGATGTATCATCTGTTTTTCCTTATCCCAATGAACCGACGAAACGCCGTTTACACTTTTGGCTGCTGTTTCGATGCGTTGTTTACACATGTCGCAGGAACCTTTTACCCCGAACATGGCATGCTCGCCTGCCGGTTCCGGTTGTGCTGCGGATGTACCGTGCGCGGCATGCCCTTCGTGACCGCTCATCGTATGCCCTACATGGCCGCTCATCGGTTGTGCTTCGCCGTCATTGTTCATCATCGACTGTTTCCCTTCCAGTTGGGCACTGGCATCTATCGAGAAAACACCGTTCGTTACGACTTCTTCTCCTTCGGATAATCCTTTTAATATCACGTATGCGTTGCCGAGGGAAGGACCAAGTTCTACTTCACGCATCAGGAAGGTCGGAGTGGAGGTGTCCGGTTGCTTGACATAAACGATGGAACGTTTGCCGGTCCAGAGAACAGCAGTTTGCGGCACGGTGATCCGGTCTTTATATCCTTGAAGCGGGGCGCTGACCTCGGCGGTCGCATACATCTCCGGCTTCAGTTCCATATGGCTGTTGGGGACTTCTACCCGGACACGTGCCGTACGGGTGGACGGGTTGATGATCGGATCGATAAACGCGATCCGGCCCGTATAGGTCTTGCCGGGAAGAGCCTGCAAGGTGAAATGAACCTGGTCGCCTCTGTTCAGGAAAGGCAGGTCAACTTCGAAAGTGTCGAACATCGCCCATACGCTCGACAGGTTCGCTATGTCGAACAGGACAGCTCCGGAGGCGACATAATCGCCCTGGTTTACGCGTTTGGTCATGACGATTCCGCTTACGTTCGCTTTGATCTCGACGAGTGGGGAAACGCTACCGGACTGTTCGATCGCTTCTATCTGGGCGTTCGTCATTTTCCAGAGACGGAGTTTCTCGTGGGCTGCCTGGATCAGGGCGGGCTGCTTCATCTTGATGGCTTCCAACAGTTCCTGCTGGGCGGTGAACAGTTCGGGTGAATAAAGGACGGCAAGTGTTTGTCCGGCTCGTACGCTCTCACCGGTAAAATTGATGTTGAGTTGTTCGATACGTCCGCCTACATGCGCTGTCTGTGACTGTAAGCTTTGTTCGTTCGGGGCGATCTTGCCATACAGGCGGACTGTCTTGACCGGGTTTTTCCTGCTGACCTTTGAAGTCTGCACGTCTGCCAGGGCGGCCGCCTCTTCCGATAACTGGATTGCTTTCGGGTCGGAGTTCTCTCCGCCGCCGCTTCCTTTACGGACCGGGATCAAGTCCATCGCGCAGATCGGGCATTTGCCGGGTTTATCCTGGCGTATCTGGGGGTGCATGGAGCAGGTCCAGACGCCCGTCTCGTCCTGTACGAGGTCGTGACTGTGTCCTTCGTGCATCTCATGCCCCTCATGGGTAGCCGGAGCGGGGCTTTCAGACGAGCTGAACAACAACCAGCCGACTAATAAGCCGGCACAGGCTACTATTATATATTGAACCGGTTTGCTTTTTATTATTTCATTTATCTTTTTCATCTTGTTATTCATTTACGGAGGTTGATACTAATTTCTCTAAACTCGCGATCAGCGTGTTGTATCCGGCAACCGCTTCGCTCTTTTTAAGGCTGTAATCCAGTAACTGGCGTTCCAGTTGGATGATGTCCGTGAGGGAAGTCGTCCCTGCCGAAAATTCGCGGATCATCAACTGGTAGGTCGACCGGGACAAGTCTTGCTGTTTGGCGTACAGGTCTATTTTGCGCGAGGCATTGGCCAGTTGTTGCTTTAAGGCGATATATTCGGCATGTAGCTGGTTGAGCGTGTCTTCGTACTTCAGTTCGCTTGCCTCACGGTAATGCCGGCTCTCCCGCTGCTGGGCGTTATATTTCGGCGGAAGATCGGGATGCTGATCTTAATCATCGGCATGACCATATCCATGCCGTTCATATTGCTCATCCCTGACATCCGGGCCATCTCTTCTGAATTCTTAGCCATGATGGAATATTGCAGTCCGATGCCGAACATGGGAAGGCTCATCTTCTTGTCCATCTCCGCCTTTGCCTTATACGCGTTTGCCTCCGCTTCGAGCATGGAGAGCATCGGGTTGGAGAGGATGATGCTGTCCAGGACCGCATTGTCTTCTATGGAAAACAGTTTTTGTGCCAGCGAATCGGAAGTTTGTACCGGCAGATCCTGATCCCGGTTCAGCAGGCTGTTGAACCGGGCTTCGGCTGCTTTCCTGTTCGATCGGAGAGCTTCGAGGTTGTTTTCCAGTTCGACCATTTCGATCTGGATGCGAAGTACGTCGGACATGCTGCCGGATGAACCGCTCCCCATCGTACCACCTGCCATCGAACCGCCCGTACCCGACATCGTTGTATTTCCGCCCGGTGTCGCAGAGGCCGTGGAAGGAGAGGTCCCCATGTTTTCCATACCGCCCATACTGTTGTTTGCCGGTGTCTGGGGAACGGGAGATGCGACCGGAGGCGCAACGGATGGTGTCGGCCTGCCCAGAACGGACGAAGCTGTATAACGGCTCAGCGCCAACAGCTCCAACTGCTTTAACAGTTCGAGGTTCGCTGCTGTGTTCTTATACTGCTCATTCAGATTGTTCAATTGATACCACTGGCTTTTGACTTCGTAGAACAGGTTGTTGCGGGTTTCCCTGAATTGTTCGTAAGCCATGCGTGCCATCTCGGTCGCTTCGTTGCGGGCTGCTTTGCGGGTTCCGAACCAGGGGAACATCTGCATCAGGGTGAAGTCGGCTACCTGTTTGCCGGATAGCTGCTCCATCGGTTTGAAGAAGAAGCCCATTTCGAGTTCGGGATCGGAGAAAGCTCCCGCCTGCGGTATCTTTTCCAGGGATGCTTTGTAAAGGGCAAAGCTGGAATTTACCGACGGATTGTACCGGGCGGCCGTTTCCAGGTAATGGGAAAGGCTGTCGGTCGTTTGTGCCTGTGATGGGAGATACCAAAGTGCCGATAGCAGGATGGCGGCCCAACGTAAGACGGCTATATGCTTTTTTATTCTCATTCTACTAATATTTTATTTATATAAGAAAGTTTCAACTTTTTTCTCGGCGTGAAAATTTATTTTCATGCAATGGAAAATTTTTTTTCATCCGAAGAAAATTTATTTTCATGCTGAGGAACTATTAGGGGAAAGGGCATTAGGGAGAGGATTGCGGGTAAGTAAATGGAAATGAGAGCGATTTGCGCCATATCTCGGTGATTTGCACAGAGGGGTTAAGTGCAGAAGATGTGGATTTATGCAGAAGTTCCGTTACCAAATCGTTAGTCCATTCCTTGAATGGTAACGAAGAGGTAAGATGAAGGTAATTGACAGAAGAGTATTCGGTAACTCACCTTTCTGTCGTTACGGTGCTTATGCTTTGTATTACAATGTTTTGCGTAGCTAAAAACGCTTCTGTAACGGGTAATTTTGCCAATAAAAATAGAAGCGTATGCAAAGAGAAAAATTCAAGATTTTGCTCTACCTGAAAAAGAGCGGATTGGACAAGTTGGGGCAAGCTCCGATAATGGGGCGTATAACCTACGGGCGAACCATCGCCCAATTCAGTTGTAAGCTTTCATGTGCCCCCGATTTGTGGAACGCTCGTGAGAGCAGACTGAATGGCAAGAGTCGTGAGGCAGTGGTTACGAATGGCAAGTTGGAGCGTTTGCTCCTCTCTGTACAGTCGGCTTATAGAGTTCTTTATGAACGAGGTGCGGTCTTTACTGCAACAGACATCAAGGAGCTGTTCCAAGGAAGTATGCAAACTCAAATCACCTTTTTGGAGCGATACGACCGAATGGTTAAAGATATGGAACAAAAGGTGGGCATCGAAATAAAGGCTACAACTATGAGTAGTTACCACACTGTTCGCAAGCACTTACAAGTCTTTATTGGTGAGAAGTACCATACGGCAGATATTCCTTTCGGACAGATGGAAGAAGATTTCTTGGAATGCTTGCAACACTACTCTGTCGGAAAGCTGGGACATTCGCAAGGTCATTATCGTAAGATGGCTTTGGCAGTGAAGAAACTCTGCCGTTTGGCATATCGTGAGGGCTTGACAGAGCGACAACTGTTTGCTCACATAGAGATAGAGCGAGGAGAGAACAAACAACCTCGTGCCTTGGATAGGGCTTCGTTGGATAAGTTGCTGGGATTGACCTTTGAGCCTTATGAAGTGGAGCTGGAAACCGCCCGTAATCTCTTTCTCTTCTCCTGCTATACGGGTGTTGCCTATTGCGATATGGTCGCCCTTAATAGGGAACATCTTTTTACGGACGATGAAGGGGCGTTGTGGCTGAAGTTTCGCAGGCAAAAGACGAATACCCTTTGCCGAGTGAAGCTCCTATCCGAAGCGGTTCGTATGATAGAGCGGTATCAGTCCGAGGAGCGCAACACTCTTTTTGCGCCTATTACTTATTCAGCTTATCTCGTTCAGCTCAAAGCCCTGCAACTTCGGGCTGGTATCTCTATTCCCCTTTCGGCACACGTCGGTCGCCACACCTTTGCGACCTTGATTACTTTGGAACGAGGTGTTCCCATCGAAACGGTCAGTCGAATGTTGGGACACAGCAACATCCAAACGACCGAGCGATACGCCCACGTTACCCCGAAGAAACTCTTTGATGAGTTCGGGCGATTTCTCTCTTTCACTGAAAACCTAACCTTAACCTTGTAAGACCTATGCGTAGTACATTCAAAATCTTATTCTATATCAATAAGAACAAGACCAAAGCAGACGGAACAACAGCAATCCTTTGTCGTATCACCATTGACGGAGCGAACGTGGTGATAACCACAGGCGAAAACGTTGCTCCTAACGATTGAAGTGTGAAGCGAGGGGAAACAACGGATAAGAAGATAAACCAACGCCTGCAAGCCTTTCGGGAGGAAATCGAACAAGGGTACAATACTTTGCTCTACAAATATGGAGCGGTGAGTGCCGAACTTCTGAAGAACTACTTACAAGGCATCGGGAGAACTCCAATGACACTTCTTGCCCTTAGTGCGAAAGAACTCAAAGCCCAACAAGAAAGCAAGAGCGAGGGAACGTATAGCAACAATCGAATTTCCGATAAACAGCTTGATGCTTTTGTGCGAAGTCGTGGCGAAGAGGATATTCTTTTAACAGCTCTTACGATGGATTTCTTTGATGATTATCGGTTTCATTTGAAGAAAGAGGGCTATGCTCCTGCCACGATAAACAAGCATCTCTGTTGGCTGAGCCGATTGATGTATAGAGCCGTCAGTCAGGGGACAATACGCTTCAATCCGTTTGAAGAAGCGAAGTATGAAGCCGTGGAGCGCAAACCTCGGTTTCTGAGTAAAGGCGACGTAGCAAAACTCTTGGCATTTCCCTTGCAAGACGAAGGAGCGGAACTAAGCCGAAGAATGTTTCTTTTCTCCGTCTTTACGGGTTTGGCATTTGCCGACTTACAGAGCCTGCGAGTTTCGCAAATCGAAAAGAACAACGAGGGGAAGCGGTATATCCGCAAGGCAAGACAGAAGACGGAGGTGGAGAGCCTAATACCTCTGCATCCGATAGCGGAGCAGATACTTTCGCTTTACACTAAGGAGGAGAGCAAGGGGGATTATAAGATTTTCCCCGATACGATGAGCAAGGGCAAACTACTAACCCATCTCAAAGCCGTTGGTTGGGCTTGTGGCATTCGCACTCCGCTGACTTGGCACCAAGCAAGACATTCAAGTTCTCTTTTCTTATTGAAACACAGATGTTTAGAATATTCATTGCCTTGATTAGGTAACGATTTAGAAACGAGCGGACTACATCTATCCGCTATATTTTGCATTAAGTCTGAAGAACGCTTTATTATTCTACAAAGATAGCATTTTTATTTTTATACGCTATTTCCATTCTTGCATTTTTAACAAAAAATCCTATAAGCCTTATTTTTCTCTGTTGATATATCGTCCTTGTTCAGATGGCAAATCCTATTCCAAGTTGTTCATCAACTCCACACTGGCGCAACTCGGGTGCAATATTCTCTGGAAGATGTTCCGTAACGGCATGATAGAACATCAAGGGGTGTATCTGAATCTGGCAACCATGAAAGCCAATCCTATAGCAATATAAAATGAGGCAGTCCTGCCTTTGTTTATTTGGCAGCATTAACCTTCTCCTGCAATATCTTGCGCAGGTTGTCGGAGGGCTGCATATTCAGTTTCTTGCGGATATGCGCCCTTGTGCTGTTGATATTGCTCTCCTTCTTGCCGAGAATGGTACAGATGTCATTCAGTTTCTTGTCTTGCAGGATCAGACGGCAGACCTCGCGCTCGGAGGCGGTAAGTTCCGGAAAGAGCGTTTCCATTTCGAGCATTCCCGCCTCCTGAGCGGAAATGTATTCCTTGACATTGGCTATGACATGCCGGTGCAAGTCTTCTCCGAGCATTCCGAGCAAGGCTTCCGTCCGGTCAAAGCCTTGCTTTTTCCGCGCCAGTTCCATGTAGGCTTCAATCTGCTCTTTTTTCATTCCCAGCATATTGAAAAATTCCTCTTCATTCTTTTTCAGTGAAATGTTCTCTTTGTCAAGCAGGCGGATGTTCTTCACCAGACGGCTGCCGAGCACGCTCACCGCAATGAAGATGACAAGCAGGATGACAAAGAAATTGGCGAGCGACCCGTTCTCCGTGATACGGATGCAGGCGAAATAGGTCCCCATGCTTATTCCGCAAAGGATATAGGGTATATAGGCAAGGTAGGCTATAAGGGCGAAAAGGATATTGACCGCCAGCAGCACCGTATTGCCCACGATCAGCATCAGGTGGTACTCGTCCGGAGCGAACGCGCAATAGAGCATCTCGACGGATGTGGCGACCTGTGTAGTCAGGATAATTCCGCTTATCGCTGCGGTAAGGGATATTCTGTGCAGGATGTATCCGGCGAATGGCGTTGCAACCATGATGAAAAGACCAAGGTTGAACCACAGGTTAACATCTTTCTGCGGTCCGGACATCCCGGCAAGATTCGCACACAATCCGATTAGGCTTGCGGCGGTATAGTACACCAGTACATAAAGCTGCTGCTTGCCCAAGAAAGAGGATTCCCTTTCAAGCAGCGAAAGGGGCAGCAAACGGGCTTGTTTCAGTCTGTTTTTCATCATTTTTCCGTGAGTATAGCCTTTTCATTGTTTTTCAAGGTACAAATTTAAAGAAAATCGACGATTTTTCAGTGTATTTCAAGGTAATAAAAATTATGGCGGATGGATTTGATTTGGTAATTTTGCGGTCAGATTCAATGTCAGACCACTTAAAACGATATGTATTACAATGACCACACGGCACCGTGCCGTCCGTTTCTGACCGTTGGAACTTGTCCCGGCGGTGCTTCGTCTTCCTTGACGGAGGCAATTTCTGCGTGCGGTAATCTTTTGAAAATCATCTGTAAAAAGTGTGCTGAAAATTTGGAGGTGTGCGAAATTCGTATAAACACACACACACACACACACACACACACACACACACACAGTATCGCTACGCGCGTCAAGATACAAATTATCTCTTAATTGTCAATGCGTTAGCGAGAGCTTTATTCCCGGTCTTAACCGGTTTTTCCATCTGTCAGCATCTGAATTACCATATACCGCCGCCATTTTCTGTGGCGAGCGGGAAACCATGCCCGACGGCGATATGCGAAGTACAGTCTGTACCCGTATGTCGCCGTCCTGCATTATGTCCAAATCCGAGAAATCAAAACCCAATATATGAATAAAGTAAAGAGAATCGTATTTGCCCTGTTGCTCGCTGTGGCTGTCGTTCCGCTCTCCGCTCAGGAGAAGGCGGAATCCGGGAACGCCTATATCTTCCGCTTCGTGGCGGACAAGGACATGTTTTACTCCCCGTGGAACGGCAACGGCGAACAGCTCGCCCGCCTGTTGAAATGCGTCGATGAGAACCGCTCTGCCATTGAATCGGGGCAAATGTACCTGTTGGTGACAAGCTACGACACAGACGGAAATGCCGGGCAGCCGGCTACAGAAGTGGCGAAAGTACGCCGCAACCGGGTGAAGTCCGAGCTTATCATGCGTGGAAAAATAAAGGAAGCGCATTTCGTCACTGACAAATCGTTGAGTGAAGCGTGGACGGACGCAATGGGAAACAAGCTGCGCAACGTGGTCGTGGTCACACTCCCCGCCTCTGTGGGCAAGGTAGCGGAAATAGCCGGAACGGAAGCCGCCGCCAGAGTGGAAGCCTATAATGAAGAGGTATCGGGCGAGGCGGAACGCGGGCGCATTGCCGCAGAGAAAGCAAGAATACAAGCCGGGGAAGCTCGTATGAAAGCTGAAGAAGAGAGGATAAGGCAGGAAGAAGCACGGATAGCCGCAGAAAAAGCCGAAGCCGAAAGAAAGGCAACGGAGGCAGCACACACTGATGCGGAAGAAACTACCCCAAAGATACAGAAAGGACCGGAACAATATCACGTAGCCCTGCGTGCCAACCTGCTGCGCTGGGCGACGCTTACCCCGGACTTGGGGCTGGAATGGCGTGTCAACAGCAGTTGGAGCATCGTGGTGAACGGCTCGTGGACTTCATGGTCGTGGAACGATAAAGACCGCCGCTATGCCCTCTGGGAAGTGATGCCGGAAGTACGCTATTACATCGGCGAACAGAAGGCATGGTATGTGGGCGCGATGTTCAAGACGGGGCAATTCAATTACAAGCTGTCCGAAACCGGCAAACAGGGCGACCTGATAGGCGGCGGCATTACGGGCGGCTATCAACTGAAACTGAACAAGGCACTCTCAATGGACTTCAACTTCGGGCTGGGCTATCTCAATGCCGACTATGAGAAATACACGGTCATCGACGGCGTGCGTGTGCGTCAGGGCAAGGAGACGAAGAACTGGTGGGGACCGACCTCTGCGGGCGTAACCCTTGTATGGACTATATTCTAATGGAAAGGAGGGAAACATGAAACAGACGAAATACATACGTTCATCAAAGATAAATGCCGTCCGTCAAACGGTTTCGGCGGTTATGGCAGCATTCGCCATCTTTGCGTCAACCTCGCTGACCTCCTGCGTGAAGGACGAGTTGTTCAACACGCCGCACCCCGACCACGGTAAGGTGACGGTCACGACCGACTGGAGCGGCAGAGGCGAAGGCATTGCCGTACCGGGAATGTGGGTGGTGAATATCGGGGAATACACCGGGGAGGAAACCGCCGAAGCCCATGCGCCGGACTTCCTCTTCAAGCCGGACGAATACCGGATGATGGTGCACAGCCCTGCCGAAGATATTACGGTAAGCGGAACTGTTGCGACGGTCGCCGTGTCGGAAGGTTTCGTCTCCGATGCTCCGGGATGGCTGTTCTCCCATGTGCAGGACATCGTAATCGAGAAGGACCGAGACCATACGTTCACGGCGCAGATGAAACAGCAGGTGCGCCGCCTGACGCTCGTCATAGAGCCGACGGGTGATGCGAAAGACCGCATCGGAAGCATCGAAGGCACGCTCTCCGGAGTTGCGGGAACGCTCGACATCGCAACGGATGAACACGGCACACCGTCGGATGTGAAACTGAACTTTGCGAAGATAACCGAAGGCGATGATGCGGGCAAGTGGGCAGCGACGGTAAAACTGTTAGGCACCGCAGGCGATGTGCAGAAATTTGTCGGCACAATCACATTCAGGGACGGCAATCCGCAGCCCATGAGCCTCGAAAGTGACCTGGCAGCGAACCTGAAGGACTTCAATACCAAGAAGACCGAGCCGCTTGTACTCACCGGCAATCTGAACACCCCGATGGAGGCAGGCATGAGCGCTACCATCGAGAACTGGCAGCCCGGCAACGGCGGCGGTGAGGATGTGGACATCCAATGAACATGTGGAAAATATCTTTTTACTCTTTACGATATAAAATGATTAACTTAATATGATTGAAATGATAAAGACAAGAATGACATTAGGACTGCTTGCCCTGCCTTTCGTGTTTGCAGGGTGCAGTGGCGACGAGAATCTCCCCGGCGGAGAAGTGAATGACGGACGCGTGGCACTGCAAGTAAGCAGCGGCATACAGACACGTGCCTTCGATGACCAATGGGAAGACGATGACCAAATCGGCATCTTCATGCTGAACAACGGGCAAAACACCGTGGCGGACGGCTACGATAATGTGCCCTACCGGGTGGCAAGTGCAGGAACAGGCGGCAAGGCATTCACCCCGTCGTCTAAGGTTATCTATTTTCCCACCAACGGGGACAAACGCGATTTCATCGCTTATTATCCATATAGAGCCAACAAGGTGGCGGGAGGTGTCTACAACATCGACCTGACAGTTCAGAACCCGCAAAAAGACATCGACTTCATGCTTGCCGGAAAGGTGACGGACAAGAGCCGTACTGACGCAAACGTGTCGTTCCAGTTCGCCCACAAGCTGGCGAAGATAGTCATGGACATCCAGCCGGGTGACGGTGTGACAGCCGATGACTTGAAGGATATCACCGTCAGCCTTACGGGGCAGCCTACGGAGGGCACGTTTGATGTGCTGAACGGACAAAATGTTGCCGTAACAAGCACTGACAAAAAAGCCGTCACCCTGCTTGCCGATGCGGGCGGCACGCACGCCGAGGGTATCGTATTCCCCAGCGAAAACTATGATGGAATGAGCTTTGCCTTCACCACACAAGCCATCGGCGGTTACGAATGGCCGCTGAGCCAATCGACAAAAGCCACGAAATTCGAGTCCGGCAAGAAATACCTTTATACTATCATTGTGAACAAGACCGAAATCAACGTGACATCCACCATCAAGGACTGGGAGCCGGGCAACGAAGGTGGCGAGAACGGCAGCGCGGAATAAGGACACATGGGCAATAAACAAATGAAAAAACAAATAAAGATAGAAAGATGAAGAATTATATCCTTTTAGCGGCGGCTGCCCTGATGTTGGGCGCGTGCAGCAACAACGAGAACTTGGATAATCCGAATGGTCCGGTGGAACTTCGCCTGACCAGCGGACTGGAGGTGCAGACACGTAACTCGCACAACCTCGACACGCAGTTGAAAAACGGTGAGGAGGTGCACGTGTGGGTGGACGATGCCACGACTGACAAGGAACTGTATGCCGATAACACCCTGACGGCAGGCGACCAAGGAGCATTGACCGGCGGCATCACCATGTATTTCCCCGAAACGGGAAACAACGTGGATATTTACGCCATCCACGGCAATTGGGGAAGCACCGCCCTTACCGGCTTCTGGGGGACAGAGCTGACCCACAGCGTGGCGCAAGACCAGCGCACCGGGCAGGACACTGACGGCTACGCCCAGTCCGACCTTGTGTATGCCAAAAGCACGGATGTATCACGCGCCGGCAACCCGACTACCGTCAATCTGATCTTCACCCACCTGCTCTCCAAAGTGGAAGTGGTCTTGGTACGGGGCGAAGGATACCCGAATATCAATAAAGTGGAAATCCTCAATACCAAATTGGATGCCAAATTCACCCCAAACAGGGAAAGCGAAATCACAGCGACAGCTGACGGGACTATTGACGGGACAACTTTAAATGCCATTGAGATAGACAAAGACCTGACTTCAAGTAAAAATGCAGCAGGCGATGATGAAAGTAAGAAAAAACTGAACGAAGCCATCATCGTGCCGCAGACCTTGGCGAAAGGCACACCGTTCATCCGCGTCACCACCAATGAGGGCGGGGAACTGATTTACAGACTGAAGGAGGAAACGACATTCGCCCTGGCAACGAAGTACCGCTACACCATTACCGCCAACCTGACGGGACTGGAAGTAACCGCTACTATCACCCCTTGGGATCAGAAGACAGGCGATGACAACGGAACAGCCGAAATGCAATAATTACCGACAGCCATCCCGTGCGACAGCGTAAGTACGGAGGTGCACTATTGAGGTGTAACGGGCGGGGCCGCTCCCGCCGGTGGCACGAGAAACAATAAAAAGACAACGATATGAACAGAAGCAGATTACATTCATTACGGAACATAGCGGTGGCACTGCTGGCTTGCGCGGGTTTTGCCTCCTGCACGCAGGACGAGCTTGCCGAAAAGGACACCTCCCTGCCCGCCGGGAAGTACCCGCTGGAGCTGACCGCATCCATAGGCGAGGCAGTCGCCGCGCCTGCCACACGCGGCACGGCGCACGGCAAGTGGCCGTATAATACTAAATTTCCTCTACACTATGCCAGCAGCAGACAATATCCGGATGAGGACAATATAAATTGGGGGAGCAGGTTCATTTGCAATATAGATGCGAATTGCACAGTGAATATAACTGATAATTTTGGGTATGATGTGACACCCTATTGGAAAAACTCTAAAGAGACAATCTATATCTATACCGGTACGAATCCGCTTGACTACGGAAATGGTAGGCAATCATGGACTGTTGAAACAGACCAAAGCGATGAAGGCAAACTGAATGAAAGCGATTACCTTGTTGCTTACGGAGCCTTTGCCTTCCGGAAGGACTATACGTATACGCTGCCCTTCCGCCACCTCACTTCGAAGATTACCATCAACCTCAAGCAGTCCGACTACCTCAAGGCGCAAGACCCGGACGATGTGAAGGTAACGCTCGCCACCAACAACGAGCAATGGTATATTGAAGGAGGTTTCGAAGGGCAGCCCAAAGAGATAACAATGGTTGGTGAAGGCGATAAGAGGCGGGCGCAAGAAATTATCCCCTACAAGAACCCCAACAACACGGATGCAGGCATCTACGCCACCTACGAGGCGATTCTCATTCCCCAGCAGATAACCGGTACGGGCAAGACCATACAGGTAAAGGTAGGCGATGCCATCTATAACTATACCATCGAATGTCCGAACGAAAAATTCTCCGGCGGCGAGGAATGGATTTACAACATCACCGTCAAGGAAAATGAGTTGGAAGTGTCGATTGGTTATAAAGAAAACATCAGTTGGGGCACGAACGGCAACACCGGCAGCGGAGAAGTGGAATTGCCTTGATGAACGGATAAGTATATAAAGAAACAACGATATGGAAAATAAGATTTTGAACAAATGTATCTTCGGAGCAATGCTCCTGCTGCTCGCCGCCTGCACGCAGGACGAACTGGCGGAACAGGCAGGCATCCTGCCCGAAGGCAAATACCCCTTGCAGATAGGCAGCGTGAGCATCACCGCCGATGTGGATGGACAGCCGTGGAGTGCCGGTGCGCCGCAGACACGGGTGAGCGAAAACGATGACCGGGGAAGCAGCCATTGGGATTACTGGGATGAGATAGGCGTACAGATAGAAGGCAGCACAAAGAGCGGTATCTTCAATCTGTACTATGACTATGAATGGCATCCTATCACACCCGTTTATTGGGAAGACACGCAAGCCCATAAAGTCCGTGCCTGGTTTCCTGCCGACGGTAACGTGGCTTTGGATAAACAGACCACAGATAACGGATTGGCATACGCCCTCTACGCCGAAACGGCAGATGCTGTGGACTACAAGACAGAAAAGGTTTCCCTTTCCTTCAATCACAAGCTTGCCAAAGTGCGTGTGAAGCTGGAGGGCGAGAAAGCTGCCGATGCGGAAAGCGTGGAGATAAAGACCTATACAAGCTGTACCCTTGGTGAAAACGGCAAGCTGAAAGCAGGCGATCCGTATGATTTTATCCCGATGGTAAAAGCTACCTACAACGATGAGACTTTCTGGGAAGCCAACGTGATGCCCGACCACGTAATAAAGGAGTTCCGGCTGAACGGCAATAAAGGCACGCTCAGCGATGACGGTCTCAGCCCCGTGGCAGGAATGATAAGCACCATCAATATTAAGGTAAGCAAGTCACCCATACCCGAGAATGCACGGGAAATCACAGGCGAAATCAGTGACAATGGCAACTATTTGGTGAAAGGCAACTACACCAAGCGAATCACCATCACCGGCGGCAGCCCACACATTTATTTGAAAGACGCGAATATCAATGTAGAAGACGTCCGCAATGACAACGCCATCCACATTACGGGCGGTAGTCCCACCATCCATGTGCTAGGCGAAAACAGCGTATCTGTCCCGTATGGCGCAGGTATATTCGTGGCAGAGAACAGCACTGTCACCATCGTCGGACACAAGCGGGAAGACAAACTGACCGCGAGAGGTGGTAATGGCGGAAGTGGTATCGGTGCATCTCTTTCTGCAAATGCAGGAAACATCCATATCAGCAACGTGACCGTCGAAGCCCATGGAAGCGGACTTGATGGTTTATCAGCAGGTATCGGAGGTGCATTGATGTATTCTTGTGGAACCATCACGATTGAGAACGCCACTGTCCATGCTTATGGAACACTGCGGAGTGATATAATAACTCCGGGAATTGGCAGTGGCTACCCATACGACCCATACGGTGGTGGTAATCCTCCAAGTATTCCTGTCGTAACCATCAGCAATTCGGAAATCCATACACATCGCAGTAGCAATGGCAATGGAGGCAATGCCGATTATATCGGCTGGGGAAGCGACAACTACTACCCAAATAATACTCCTGCCAATAGTACAATAAACCTTGGCGGTGGCGCTTGCATGAGCAGTACTGTCCATTGCTATACAGGCGACACGCTGGACAAGACGGTGACGTATGATGCCAACGGAAACGAGGTAAAGCAATAAAATGAATAACGAGTGCCCGCCTCGTGGATCGGGTGGCGGAATCCGAAAAGCCGACAGAGTAGGAATAATAATGACATAAAATGCAATTATGAATTTTATTGAACTAATGCCAATCGAAGCATATTCGATGCCGTCATCAAGTTTTGTTAAAAACGATTCTCATGTCTTTATAATAAATACGGAACGCAATATAGAATGGGATGATTTTGGCGGAGGATGGAGTGACAGTCGCTCTAAGACTTTACAGGCAAAAACAAATGCCTACAAGCAATGGATATTGAATTTTTGCGCCCCCACACACGCACCGGTCGATACCGGAATTACGTTTCTTTTGAATGGCGTATGCCATCATGCCGCTAATCGATTGTTGATTGTAAGTGATGGAAAAACTAATGTGCGTATGGCTCCCGGCAATGAATACAGCACACTCTTTTTCGGTAAGTATGGTCTTGGACTTGGCGATTTCAAAAACAGGTTGAGAACCTCTTTTATGGAAACCGCCAAAAACTATTTTCTTCCGGATTTCATTTTGGATGATGTACTGAAAAGAATAGACGACAGTTGGATGGAAGAATTGCAAGCATGGTATATTGTAGCAAAAAGAGAAACAGGTCTTGATGTAAGGAGCATCTTGGAAAAGAATGTGTACGGTGGATTTAGTGTAGCCATACAACGAATGCAAGCTTTCATAACCGAACGCGAGAAACTTTATGAGAACTTTCATGGAGTTAAAAAAGATCTACACCGACAGTTAGGGGCATTGATTTACGAACACTCGGAAAGTTACCTCAAATTCCTGACTCCGGGATATATCGACGAGAGAACAAGGGATGTGACTTTACAGAAGCTCAAAGACTTTTTAAACAAGCATGTGAAGTCTCTGAACAATGCCGTATTGCTTTGGGAGAAAGGCCAACTTTCGTTGTAATAACCATAACAGCGTAAAATGTTCGATTTATGAAACAAAAAATCATAGTTATTCTAATTATTTTGGTTGCGGGACTTTCCTCGTCAAGGCTTCATGCCCAAAGTATGAGGAAAGATACCGTTACCATATTGTCTTTTAATGATTTTCATGGGGCGTTCATATCCGGAATATCCACTCCCGGAGCGGATAACTTTATGACGACTCTGTTGGACATTAAAAGTAAAGTGCCCAATCCGATCATTCTCTCCGGTGGTGACAATTTTAGCGGCAGCTATTATTCTTTGATGAGCCAAGGCGAACCCCATCAGTTTTTTACACTGCCCCTGTTTCCAGACAAAATGATTTCCGCTGTGGGCAATCATGAATTTGACTGGGGAACGGACTATTTGATGGATGTTTCCTGCAATTATATTGAATATGTCTGCGCCAACCTTTCCCGACGGAACGACAACAAAACATTCAAGGAAATCATACCGGATTATAGAATCGTATCCATCGGAAACGGGGATGACCTGTTGAGAATAGGTGTTATAGGTCTGGCCACACCTACTACTCCCTCAAGCGGAAAGAAACCGTTTGTTGAAGAGTTTGCCTTTGATAGGGAATTTGCTTCAAAGGTAAGTAGCATTGCGGCTTCATTAAAAGTAAAAAGCCATGTGGATATGGTGATACTTCTGATGCACATAGGAACGTCCATGAAAGGTGGGAAACCCGTCATAAGTGACAGTGACCAAGAATCTGAAAAAGAATTGAGACAGATTGATGATGTGGATGCGATTGTCAGTGCACATTCCCATGAACTCGTGAAGGGAGATTTTGTAATAGCCAACGGAACAAAAACAGTTCCGATGATACAGGCTGGTACCAATGGCTCACATATAGCTCTGCTGCAATTTGAATTGTCAGATAAAAAAGCAACATTTTTAAGGGATAGTCTGATATCGGTACCAGTGCCAAACTGGGAAATCAGTCAGCTCGTCGATTCTATCAGCACCGCCTGTGGATTTATGGAAACCATTGTACGTTCAGAAAAGGAAATGGTTCACGACCGTAATGTAAATCTTCATTCATTTACAGAAGTAGGTGCGATTGTCACGGCATCCTATTGCGACCAATATTCAAAAGTCCATAGTAACAGTAATATACAAGGCAATGTAAATAAGAATCCAATAATCGCCGTTCACCATTTCAAAGGCATCCGTACCGGAATACCCAAAGGCGACTTGTCTCGCTCACAAGTGGGGAACATCCTCCCATTCGGCGGAAACCTTGCCGCATACAGAATGTGCGGATTGGAAGTCAAACGACTATTTGAAGCAGGTATGGACGACACACAGTCGAGGGGACGACTACAGACGTGCAATCTGAAATTTGAGATGTCCGGATCGAAAATAATTGCAATCAGATGGTTTGACGGGAATGAGTACGTAGAGATTAAGGATGATACGGAATGTATCTTGTTATGTGACGATTTCATAGCATACGGCGGTGATGGATATGACAGCAGCTTGTTTCATACAAAAATAACAGACTGCAATGGTTTGGTAACGACAAACGCCTTAATGCAATTTCTTAAGGAAAGTGAGGTCGTACCGAACAATCGTTATATGATACCGGAATCCACGAGCTTGCCAACAAGCGAAGGAGGAATCACTATAAAAGGATGGAAAACCGTTGAAAGCGAAAATATAGAGGTAGCAATGTAAATGGAATGTCAGTTATACAGGCCATTATGGGCTAAAATTCTCTTTATGTATATAAAAATATGAAGGTATCACTACAAACAAAAATCCTTTTCGGATACGTGATATTGGTGGCGGTCATAGGAAGCATGGCCGCCACTTTACTGCATGAGCGGAACCGGGTGGTCGGTATAGAATCCGAAATGAAACGCATCCACCGGGTGCAGCACGACGTGAATACCGCCCACAGGTATATCACGCTCCTTGCCATGCGCGGCGAGACCGCCCTTGCGTGGGCGGAGGAAGATTTCGAGGACTACCGTTCGCTTCGTCTGCGAGTTGATACCATGCTGCAAACCATGCAGGACAGCAACGAGGAATTTGTCAGTCGGGCGCAAATAGACACGCTCCGCCATCTGCTGGCAAACAAGGAAGATCACTTACACCAAATCATGCTGCTGTTCCGTGAACAGGACACCCCGGATGGGCTGCTGCTTACCCGGTTGCCGGAAGAAGCCAAGACCCAAATCGTAACCCGCAAGAAAAAGGGTGTCGCCGGATTTTTCGGTGCGAAAGAAACAGTGCAAGTAACGCCTTCCACCTCCGCCACACTCCACGCATTGAACAAGGAACTACAATCCATGCAGGAAGAACGGCAGGAAGCCATTGACACCTACGCTGATAGTCTATGCCATCACAATAAGGTACTTAACCGCAAGTTGCGCACCCTGATAAACACAATGAACAATCAGACGGAGCATGTCCTCGAAGCCAAATCCCGACATCTTCAAGACTCCTACAATCGCTCTACGCGTATCATCACGGGACTGATAGTTTTTGCCATCGTGCTTCTCGTCATTTCCTACCTGATTATACAGAAGGACTTACGTGAAAAGGCAAGGACAAGAAAACGTCTGGAAGAGACGATAGAACAGAATGCCGCACTGCTGGAAATGCGCAAGAACATCATCCTGACCATCTCCCATGACATCCGCGCCCCGTTGAACATCATCAGCGGCAATGCCGAACTGGCGATGGACACACGGGAAAGGAAGCGGCGGAACATTTACCTGGACAATATCGGAATCGTTTGCCGCCATGTGGTTCACCTGCTCAACAATCTGCTGGACGTGTACCGCCTGAACGAGGCAAAAGAAATCCGCAACGATGTACCGTTCAACCTGCACGAACTTCTGGAGCGTACCGCTTCGGGATTCTCCCACGTGGTCAACAACAAGGGCATCCGGTTTGACTGCGATTTCAGGGATACGGAAGTCAGGCTATACGGTGACGCGGACCGCATAGAGCAGATTATAGACAACCTGCTTACCAATGCCGTCAAGTTTACCGAGTCAGGTACAATCAGTTTCAACGTCAGTTATCACAGCGGACAGTTGGTCATGGAAGTAAAGGATACCGGCATCGGCATGACAGAGGAAACGCTCTCACGCATCTTCCGGCCGTTTGAGCGTCTGACCTCACAGTCCAATGCCGACGGTTACGGATTGGGGTTGCCCATCACGCAGGGACTTGTTAACCTGCTTGACGGGTCAATCGAGGTGACAAGTTCCGTTGACCGGGGAAGCACATTCCGTGTAACCCTTCCATTGCCGGAAACGGAGGAGCCTTTAGTGAGCGATAACCGGATACTGCCGTGTTCCGAACATCTGCCCCATAATGTGCTTGTCATCGATGACGACAGCATGTTGAGGGATGTAATCAAGGAGATGCTGGAACGCAACGGCGTGGCCTGTACGGTATGTTCCTCTGCCAAAGAGGTGGTCAGTTCCATGCGCTGCAAGGACTATGACCTGCTGCTCTCAGATATCCAGATGCCCGGCACCAACGGCTTCGAACTGTTGTCCCTGCTGCGCAGTTCGAACATCGGCAATTCACGCACGATACCTGTTATTGCCATGACCGCACGCGGCGACAAGGAAAAAGACGCCTTTCTTGATGCCGGTTTTACGGACTGTATTTACAAGCCGTTCTCGTCTTCGGAATTGCTCAGCTTGCTTTTAACCATAAAAAGATGCCGGAAAGATGATGGTCAGGATATTGATTTCAGCGTAATGTTATCCGAAATCAGCGACAAGGCCGGACTGTTACGCTCTTTCATCATCCAGTCTGAAAAGGATATGGAGGAACTCTCAGCAGGGATGAATGACTGTGACCGTCATAAGTTGCGTGAGACCGTCCACCGAATGCAGCCGATGTGGGAACTGTTGCAGATGGAAGATGCTTTATCCTCCTATCATGCCCTGCTGAAAGACGACACTGCAACCGATGACGCTGTGCGGGAACACACACGACAGATAATGGAATGTACTGCCAAGTTCATAGCGGAAGCGGAGAATGAAATAAAAAGACAGACAAATGAAAAGGAAAATACTGATAGTTGAAGACAATGTCGGCTTGTCGCAGATGCAGAAAGACTGGTTTTCACAGGCAGGTTATGAAGCGGTGACAGCCATGAACGAGCCTATTGCCCGTTCGCTGATACGCAAGACGCAGTTCGACCTGATACTCTCGGACGTGCGCCTGCCGGAAGGTGACGGCATCTCACTTCTGGAGTGGCTCCGCAAGGAAAGGAAGGATATCCCCTTTATCATCACGACCGAATATGTATCAGTCCCGGATGTGGTACGCACCATCAAATTAGCTGCGATAGACTACCTGCCCAAGCCGGTACGCAAAGAACATCTGTTGGAACTGGCAGAGGATGTATTCCGACCGATGGTTATCGTACGGAAGCAGGAAAAGAAACTTTTCCACCGGACAAGCCCCAAGATCCTGCAAGTGGAGAAATACGCCAGACTGGTCGCCCCATCGGAGATGTCCGTAATGGTACTTGGTGCCAACGGTACGGGCAAGGAGTCGGTGGCGCAGAGCATCCATCAGGGCAGTGAGCGTTGGAACATGCCTTTCGTGGCGGTGAACTGCGGGGCATTGCCCCGTGAACTGGCCGCCTCGCTTTTCTTCGGTCACGAGAAAGGGGCGTTTACCGGTGCGGATACAGCCAAGACAGGCTATTTCGATATGGCAAAAGGGGGCACGCTGTTTTTAGACGAGATAGGAACCATGTCCTATGAGACACAGTCCATGCTGCTCCGGGTGTTGCAGGAAAACACCTATACTCCGATAGGCAGCGGCAAGGAACGGGTGGCGGATGTACGGATTGTCTCTGCCACAAACGAGGATTTGCAACAGGCTATCAAGGAGGGGCGGTTCAGGGAAGACCTCTATCACCGCCTTTGCGAGTTCGAGATCCGCCAGCCGTCGTTGGCCGATTGTGCGGAAGACATCATCCCTTTGGCCGAATTCTTCCGCGAACGCTACTCGAAAGAACTGAAACGGGAGACATGCGGCTTTACGGACGATGCCAAGCGCAGAATGCTCGCCTACCCGTGGCCGGGCAATGTGCGTGAACTGCAAAACAAGATCAAGCGTTCCGTACTTGTTTCCGAAGAACCGATACTGGATATCGAAGGTTTGGATAATGGAATTCCGCCTTGCGATAATGCGCAGGCATCCGTACCGGCAGTCCTGCCGTTGAAGGATGAATCGTTGGAAAAGAAGAACATTGTCAACGCCCTTAAAGCCTGCAACGGACACCGGGAACAAGCCGCCGCAATGCTGAATGTCAATCCGGCAACACTGTACCGGAAGATGAAGAAATACGGGCTGAAATAAAATAGATGCCCGCAGTTAGTGTAAATGTCGCTGAATATGTGTACATTTGCAAGTAAATAGAGAAAATGCGGCATATCGTCTGTGAGGCGGTTGCCGATTGTATATAACATAAGACCGCAAGACGTCTCAAGCGAAAATCTGGAAAATTTGAACAACGGGAACTATTGCGTGATGCTTATGCTATGCTTTCGCATAGCGTGCATTCACGTACTCCCCGTTAAGGCTATTCCAGAGCCGTCGCTTGAAGTAGTGTGTTTGCACGCTTCTTTTTTTGGACGGCTTCCGATCCGGATTTAAAACAGAATTTATATGTCAAAAATCCAAGCAGTAACGGTAATGACATTAGACGGTTTCCTGCCGGAACCTGATGATGTGCTGACGCAATGGGTAATGAACCACAGAAAAGGGTTTGTTCATTGGCGGGAACGCTGCAATGCCTGGATTTTACCTCACTCCATTCTGGATCTGCTCTGCGAGAAAGACCACAAAAACGCTTCTTTTACCTATCTGGCAGAAGTTCATGATGCAGAATCCCTTGAACTTCTGCGGGGACTCTTCCACTACAACCTTGTGGACGAATTCATTGTTTATCTGTTTCCTTATTCCACCGGAAAGGGGAATTCCGTACAGGATATTCTTCCTTCCCGGCGATGGCAGTTGCATAAAGCCGTTGCCTTTTCCAACGGCATCTGCCGCCTGATTTACCGCAATCCTTGCAAGCTCCCCTAACTCGAATGAATGGATTTCTATTTTTGCATTAGTATTAAAAAGACGAATTTGCGGAGATAAAATTCATTATCAAAAGTTCTTCAAATATGCAACGGGCACCGCGAACAGGCCGCACGGTTGCTGAAAATAAATCCTGCGACACTATACCGAAAGATGAAAAAATACGATTTACGATAGATTGAAAACATGGATAAATAGCATTCATGTTTTCAGCAGTGCCCATTTCTTGAAAGCAGATCTGTATATTACAGTGTTCATTTTCCCGTTTTTTGTTCCTCTTTTTCCGCTTTCAGGCGCAACGACTTTGGAGTGGAGCCCGTCCCGAGCCTTCAGGCGAGCGGCAAGTTGTTTTGGGCTGCCCGAATCATTTCGGGCAGCCCAAAACACAACTTGCCATGTTCGTTTGAACATGAATTTTTCTGTCGAAAAATCAAAAGATAGTGCTCCAACCGCTTCCCTACGAAAAAATCCTTCCGCCGGCATCCTTATCACTTTTTGAATACCCCAAACCGGAGTCACCGGGGCACTTGGGCGGTGTAACAGGATGACATACAGTGTCACAGACCGTCAGCAGACCGCCATGATAGTGCCAATCCGGAAAAATTATCGTTATTTTGCCGTATGTCAGCATGTGTTCGGCAGTTCAATCATTCAAGTGTGCGTCAGGTACATGGTGTATGGTTGCCTTAAACCGTCCGGTAACGGGTGAACGGGGATATGTAAGAACATAATAAGGCAACCGTTCCCCCATGTGTGAATGCGTGACCGGTTTAATGTCAGACCGGACACGTGGGGGATTGGATACATGACCGGCTTGCCGGTCGGATGCACATACCCGTCAGATAATGCAAGCATGTAATAAGGGTGGTATTCTTACATTCACAACGTGATGAAAATGCAGGACTGCCGGAAAAGAATTGTTCAACTATCAAAAATACTAAATTCATGGTAAAGAGAAAGGAAGTTAAAATCGACGAGGAGCAGATACGCCGCGTAATGGCCGGGGATATTCCCGCCTCTGTCCTGGAAAATCGTTATGGGAGCAACGCTGCTGACTCCCAAAAAGAAGATGACAAGAAACCGGGAACGGAAAATCGGTCGGGGATTCTTGCCAAATCCGACAAGGTGGAAGTTCCCGGTTCCGGTGTGTCCGGCGGTGAGGAAGAAGCACCGTCTCCGGTTCTTCGGGGGAAAACACACCGGAAAAAGAACAGTCTTCAGGAGTATCCCGAACATCTGTTCGGCAACAACGTCGTGAAAGAGCGCCGGCAGACCTATGTCAGCAGCGAGAACTACGAACGGGTGCGCACCCTGCTTTCCGTGATTGCACCGACTGTCAGCATCTCCTGTTATATCGACAATATCCTTTCGGCCCATCTGGAACAGTACCGTGACGAGCTGAACGCCATCTACAGCAGCCGTATCAACCTGAAACCGTTGTGATCCTGCCTGTGGCCGCATGAAAAAAGGGACACCCGGAGGTCGGATCTTTTTCCTTCCTTCGGATATCCCCTGCTTTTTCTTTCGGATATCGGGCTTATCTCGTACCGGTGGCTCTTACTCCCTTCGGTATCGGGTTGTCGAGTATTATCCGGTAGCATAGCCTGCCGTCCACATTCACCGGTTCCCTTGCCACCATGAACCCTGCGGATTTCTCGACCTTTGCCGCATCAAGTATCATGCCGGCGATGAAGCTGTTCGAGAAGCGGGCGCAACGCGGGTCGTTCCATATCGTGAATCCGTTCTCGTCATCCGATACGAACATGTACCAGTCCTTGGGCCTGTCTTCGTCCCTTGCGATACACAGCCTGTTTCCTGCGTGCAGGCTCAGTTCCCTGCTCAATATCCTGC
>OOAC01000103.1_pt1 | contig 88176 bp, 108 predicted proteins | sample 1671041 | NCBI WGS metagenome assembly OOAC01 (sample SAMN06348116, study PRJEB24527) | human gut metagenome | biome: human gut; feature: ankylosing spondylitis patient; material: feces | host: Homo sapiens | place: China | collected 2015-10 | reverse complement strand
GTGAAACGCCTCCACGCCGATGATAGTGAGTTGTATTTCTTGCGAAAGTAGGTAGTCTCCGGGCTCTCCATTAAAGACAAACCTCTTGGACCTAACCGTTCAAGAGGTTTTGTTTTATCTGCTATTCAAAAAGCTAAAGCTGTTTTGTTTCTCCGCCCCTCTCTTGCTCCCCGCTAGTGTTCCAGCATGTTGGAAACCGGCGAGGTTTAAGAACCTTCGTTTAGTGCGCTAAGGCCCAAAGGTAGATTGGATAGAGGTTCGATGTCTCCGATAACAACGTCTCGTCCTTTTTCAACAGCCACTTGTTTCTGTACCACTTAGCAAAAATCTTATCCAAGGAAACTTTACCGGCGTAATTAACTTGTTCCACTTCACGTCTTTTCAGCATGAACGGCAGGGGAACATGATTGCTTTCGTGCTTAGACGGAAAAGAATAACCGCTTGAAGTCAGAAGTGAAACAAAGAAAAGCCGGAACCTGTCTTCTAAATTCAAGAAGAAAAGGGTGAATTAGCAGCTGCTCGTATGGGCGGTCTTTCTAGTGCCGATGGTACTTACACGATTCTGGACGGCGCAACGATAGGAAAAAGCTATAACGAAGCCGGCCTGACAAGCATTTACGTTACAACGCCTTTTACCAATAATGCCGTTGTTTACGTTTCTCCGGAATTCGGTGGTGTCAAGTTCCACGCTATGTACTCCAATGGTTTGTACGATGACACTAATAAATGGTCAAAAAACACTCATACATACGGCGCAGGTTTGACCTATGGTTCGGAAAGAGCAAAAGGAAGCGTTATGTATGAAGTCATCGATTCGGCTGTTGATTTCTCTCCGATGAATGCAAACTCCGGAGACGTGAAATCCAAAGACACCCAAATCTTCACAGTCGGCAGTCAATATCGCTTTGACAGCTTCACGCTTTACGGCACATATCAATACGTCACTCATGCCAGACTGCTTCCTGACTTCGATATCACTCTGACAGATGCGGCTATTAATTCCGGCATGATTAAAAAAGGTTTCAACAGCCATGCATTTTCCGTGTCGGGGGCTTTCCCGGTTTTCGGCGGAACGTTCAAAGCTGTGATCAACTATATGAATGGCAAGGCGAAAGACGGTGAAGTTAAGAGCTTCCTTGGTGCAAGTAAATTTGAACGCTTAGCCGGAGGCATTGCTTACGAATATCCGCTTTCTAAGCGCAGCACCTTGTATGGTTTTGGTGCTGTGTCAGTGGGCATGAAAGGGGCTAAATATAACTTCCGGTTACGGCAAAGTTGCCTACAACACATGGAGCGCAGGTTTTTGCTTGCGTCACTACTTCTAACAAAGCGTCTTGGGATAAGTAATTTTTCATTCTCCTTGGTCATAAGCATTGCACTTATGCATAACAGTGGCGGAACTAAAGTGAGCTTTAACTGGGTCCGCCTTTTTCGTTTCTATATGAGAAGCTGCAATTCGTTTAATCTTTGGGCTAGGTCAGGGATCCTCAATTTTTTGTGTTATACAAGCTCATTACTGAGGAGATCTCTCAATGACAAATCCGAGACTACCTCCGCTTCTGGTCAATAAAGCGAGTTCCGTTTTTTACGTGTATACCTACAAAAATGTTTGGGACAGAGATCTCAAGCGGAGCAAAAGAGGAGAGTCAAAAAAATAGGAAAGGTTCTTGGCGGACAAAAGGATGGCGTAATTTGTTTTAACGGGGGTTTTCTTCAGGAGCGTCCAGAATTTAGAAACTTCCTGGTAGAGAGAAAGGGAGAAGAGTATATCTGTACTCCTTTGAACGAAAGCGGCACTACGCTAACTCAGCCTCAATAGGTCAAACAACTTCATGCGGAGCCACTTGGGCACTGGATAAGCTTTTGTCGCAATCGCCTATTGGAGAGGCTCTTAAATGTTTTTTTCCACAACGGACGGACTACCTCAAGATTTTATCTATTGCCTATTTCATAATTCTCAACCAGGACAACAACATTTCCAAGTACGAGGTGTTTGCCTAGGTAACGCGCCTGCCCTGGGGCGATCCTCTGTCGCCTTCCTCAATCAGCCGGATCTTTAGAAAGATCAGAAATCAGCAGATAGAAACTTACTTCTCAGTTGTCAGGGAGGAGGAACAACAGGAGAAGTGTGGCGACAAAGATGAAATAACGCTGGCTCTGGACTCAACTTCCGCTGATTAATCTGCTGGCACTGGCGGACTACGAAAGCGGCATTCCTTTCTTCTACCGCGCCTTCGACGGAAAAATTCCCGATGTGAAAACCGTCAGACAAGTTATTTCCGGGAATGCCGGGCTGAGTCTAAATAACGTTGTTTTTGTGTCAGATAGAGGTTACAGCGACGCTAAAAACATCAAAGACTGCCTGAGAAATAAACTCGGATTCCTATTCAATGTGCAATGCGAGATGCCCGGAAGTTTTGCTCAAGAACTCATTGATGAGGAAAGAGAAAACCTCCGGGACTTAAACCGAATGGATTGGTTGACTAAGGTCTTCCAGATAACGAAAGAGATCAACTGGACTTTCGAACCTGATCTCGTACAGGGACAGGTGTCCTCAAAAAAGACGAAGGAATCGCGGTACTTTACTGGCACATCTATTTCAATCGACTAATTGCTGAGAACGCTAGGCAGGGGCTTATCGAGAGAATCGATCGCGTACGAGAAAAGATATGCAACGGTGAGGCGCTCGATGAAAACGAAGTAACGCTATTAGGTGAAGTATTTGAAAAACATGAGGAAGGCGACACGATCAGCTATCTCATTAGCAATGAGAAAGTGGATCAAAGGCTCCGCTACAAAGGCTATCCAGTGCGGGTAAGCGACAAGATACCCGACACTAGAAAAGCATGGTGCGCCTACCAGGAGAGAAGGATTCTAGAAGACACGCTCAAAACCCGCTCGAGCTGTGTCCGAAACTGTGTTTCGGATAACGAATCGCTCATTGGTAAAACGTTTGTGCTGTTCTTAGTGGCCTCTATTGAAATGATCGTCAGAGCGAGGCTGAGAAAATACTTCGAAGGAGGTAAAACGAGTGATAGCTTGCCGACGGATTACGACCGCTCCTGCAGAGTTCTTGACTCTTTGAACAACGTGATACAGACCAAATTCTGCGACGGCTATTATTTCGGAGGAAGTGCAGGGAAAAACGCGGACTTTTTGAAGCTCTTGGTGTCTCGGTTCCCGGCTCTGAACCAGAAGAGAAACGGGATTACGAAGACGAAGAGGAAACAGAATCCTAGAGAGGAGGCTGTTTGTTCTGAGATCGGCCTCCGCCAGATGCACTAAATTCTGCAATATCTTAAGGAGGCCGGAAGCCTTCGGAAGAACAACGAAGGACGGACAATAAAGCTGACGATGAGTTTTGAAGAGGGAACTAGAAAAAGGAAGGTCCGAAATTCTTTCGAATTTTGGACCATCAGTGGCGCGCCAGGCAGGAATCGAACCCACGACCCCCTGGTTCGTAGCCAGGTACTCTATCCAGCTGAGCTACTGGCGCACTGCTGTTTAACAGCGAAAACGAACTATAGCACAAAAAAATATTTTGTGTTTGAGTCGGGTTTCGCAGAATGGGCAAATTTGTAAAAATTGTCTTGAACTTGATTTGACGCCTTGTTTTTCCGTTTTATTGCAAGCTTGTCTAAACTTACGAAAATTAACCAAACGGAGAAAGTTAATGGACAACCAAATTATTTTCGGCGTGACAGACGAACAGAGCGGCTATAAGGACGAAATCCTTTTGACCAATATGTCTAACCGCCACGGCTGTATCACAGGTGCAACAGGAACCGGAAAAACAGTTTCTTTACAAAAATTAGCCGAATCTTTCTCCAAGAAAGGCGTTCCGGTATTCCTTGCGGATATCAAAGGTGACTTGTCGGGCATTGCAAAAGCTGCGGTGCCGACAGACAAGCTGAAAGCGCGTTTGGAAAAGCATCACTTGCCGACTCTGGATTGGTCAGCCTGCCCGGTTGTGTTTTGGGATGTCTTCGGTCAGGAAGGTTTCCCCGTTCGTGCAACGATCAGTGATATGGGACCGCTGCTTCTGTCCCGTCTCCTTCAATTAAACGATACTCAGGAAGGCGTCTTAAACGCCGTATTTTCGATTGCCGACGATAACGGGCTGTTGCTGTTGGATCTGAAAGATCTGCGCTCTATGCTTCAATTTGTGGGCGATAACGCCGCACAGTTCAGAACGAAGTACGGCAACATCTCAATGGCATCTATCGGAGCCATTCAAAGAGGTCTGCTGGTATTGGAAAATCAGGGCGGAGATAAGTTCTTCGGTGAACCGATGCTCAATATCCATGATTTGATGCAGACATCGGACGGAAAGGGCGTTGTAAACATCCTTGCTGCAGATAAGCTTATGCAGTCTCCGATGCTTTATGCAACTTTCCTTTTGTGGATTCTGAGCGAACTTTATGAAAATCTGCCGGAAGCCGGAGACCTTGAAAAACCGAAGCTCGTTTTCTTCTTTGACGAAGCACACATGCTCTTTAACGACGCTCCTCAAGTTTTAATCGATAAAGTCGAGCAGGTTGTTCGTTTGATTCGTTCTAAAGGCGTTGGTGTCTTCTTTGTGACTCAGAGTCCGGCCGATATCCCGGAAAAAGTTTTAAGTCAATTGGGCAACCGAGTTCAGCACGCCTTGAGAGCGTTTACGCCTCGCGATCAAAAGGCTGTCCGTACGGTCGCTGAAACCATGAGACCGAATCCGAAAATCGATATGGTGCAGGCCATTCAGGAACTCGGCGTCGGTGAAGCTTTAGTAAGCTTCTTGGATGACAACGGTACGCCCGGTATTACGCAAAGAGTTTGGGTATGCGCCCCGGGAAGCCAGATCGGACCGATCGCGCCTGCTGAAAGACAGGCGATCCAAAATGCATCTGTGCTGAAAGGTGTGTATGACAAGGCTATTGACCGAGTCAGTGCCTACGAAGTTCTTCAGCAGAGAGGCTCTTCGGCGGTTGCTGCAGACAACGGAGCTCCTCAGCCGGGTAAACTCGCGGCACCGGGAGCTGCCGAGCAGGAAGGACCGGACTTCACAGATATTTTGATGAGTAAAGCCAAAGACATCCTTTTAGGCTCTACAGGACCTAGGGGCGGCCATCGTGAAGGAATTGTCGAAAAGGTTGTTCGCCAAAGCGGAGAAAAAATCCTGAGAGGCATTCTTGGCTCTCTGTTAGGAGGCAAGAAATAATTTCCTAAAGGAATAGGGACGGCGGCGAGGAATCGAAAGGTTTTTCGCCGTTTCTTTTCTTGGCGCAGAAATAAAAAAATCCGCAAACGCGGGTCACCGATGAAAAGAGTTTGGAGCGGGAGACGAGTCTCGAACTCGCGACCTCAACCTTGGCAAGGTTGCGCTCTACCAACTGAGCTACTCCCGCGACAGAAGTTGCACTATACAGAGACTTTTTTGACTTGTCAAACGAGTTGAGGAAATTACTTTGAAAGGGAAATGTTTATATTTGTGAACACGCTTTTAGAGGCGCAGATTTCTCCCCGTATTTGTCTTTTAACTTCAAATAGTTCGGTGAAAAACCCAATGTTTTTCGGTGGAAAATCAGCGCCTTTTCTTTTATCCTATAAGCGAGGACTATTCACTTTTCCAAATAAAGATGGGATTAAAGGTTTTTAATTTTATTTGTGAAAACGGACATACGTTCGAGGCGATGGTGCCCAGCATCGAAGCTTTTGAGGAACAAAAAAAGAACGGTTTTTTCACATGTCCCGTGTGTAATTCGAATGTCATTTCGAGAGCCCTTTCTGCGCCTCACATCCAGGCTTCTTCTACACAAAAGGATGTCTCGCAAAATACCGTGGAGGCAATGCATACCGTCTATAAAACGGTCAAAAAGATTTTGGATGAGAGCGAATTTGTCGGGGATCGATTTGCCGATGAGGCTCGCTCCATTCACAGAGGAGACGCCCCGGACCGCCTCATCACCGGAACTCCGACCTCGGAAGAGGTATCAGAACTCCGGGATGAAGGAATTGAAGTTTTAGAGATTGGGCTTAAGAAAGATCGCTCGACGAACTGATGTTCTGAAGCTCTTCGGAAATTTCGAGCCAGCGGCCTTCGAGTTCGTCAATCTTGGAAGAGAGTTCGCCGTGGCGTTTTAAGGCTTCTGCAACCTCGTCCTGATTTCCTTGATAAAAATCAGTGTCAGCAAGTTTGAGATCCAAAGCGCTCTTCTCTTTGTTGGCTAAATCGAGTTCTTTCTCGATCTTGCTGAGCTCTTTCTTGAGAGGTTTAGACAGTGCACTGATGCGTGCACGTTCCTGAGCCTCGTTTCGGCGCTGCTCCTTACGATTCACCGGAACAGGTGCCCCGGAATCTTCAGGTGCCGCATTCCTCGCTTTCTTGTCCTTTAAGACAATTTCGGCATATTCATCCAAATCTCCGTCAAATTCAGAGAGCTTGCCGTCACGAACCAACCAAAGTTCGTCGCAGCTGGCTCTGAGCAAATGACGATTGTGAGAGACGAGGAGGACGGCGCCTTCATAAGAGGACAGGGCGACGGTCAGAGCCTCGCGGGTTTCCATATCCAGGTGATTGGTCGGTTCGTCCAGCACGAGAAGATTTGGTTTGTTCCAAGCGATAAGCGCTAGGGAGAGGCGGGCTTTTTCTCCGCCGGACATGGGACCGACCGGTGCAAGAGCCTGATCTCCGGAAAAGCGGAATTTGCCTAAGAAGTTCCTCAAGTCCAGTTCGCGCATATTCGGAGGGGCAATGCGCGTTAAATGCTGCAGAGGAGACTCGTCATCTCTTAAGTCATTGAGCTGATGCTGAGCGAAATAGCCGATCTCCAGGCCTTGTCCGTAGCGGATTTCTCCGGCTAGAGGCTCAAGCTCACCGATGAGGGTCTTCACAAGCGTCGACTTACCGGCGCCGTTAACGCCTAATATACCGATTCGAGCACCTGCTGAGATATTGCACTTAACTTGAGTCAGGATGGGATGGTCGGGTTCGTATCCGCAGGCAACTCCTTCAGCGGTGATTAAATGCTGAGGCACTTTCTCCGGTTGCAGGAAAGAAAACCTCCATTCGTTCTTCGCCAAGACCGGCTCGACGGATTGAAGTTTTTCCAGCATCTTAATTCGTGACTGAGCCTGACGAGCTTTCGTGGCCTTGTAGCGGAATCGATCAATGTAGGCCTGGAGGTGCGAAGCGGCGCGTTCGTAGGCTTTAGCGGCGGCTTGCTGAAGCGCGAGTTTTTGAGCTCTGGTGACTTCAAACTGTGAGTAGTTGCCGCCGTACCGATTGATCGTGTTGTCTTCAACCGACCAAATGGATTTTGCAATTCGATCCAGGAATTCTCTGTCGTGAGAAATGACAATGACGGTGGCTTCCTGCTGCTTCAGGAAACTTTCGAGCCAGATGACCGAGTCAATGTCCAAATGGTTGGTAGGCTCATCCAACAGAAGCAAATCGGCCGGACGCATGAGCGCACGAGCCAGCGCGATTCGGTTTCTCCAACCGCCAGAAAACTCTGAGACCTGGCGCGAAGAGTCATTGGGCTTGAAACCCAAACCGTAGAGAATTTCTTCGGCTTTTGCGACGACAGCGCCTTCATTGATTTCGGCCAAGTGTGCAACAGCTTGTGCATAAGCCATATCATCGCCGGCTTCTTCCGCTCGCTTGAGTTCTGCTTTGGCTTCCATCAAAGGAGCGTGTCCCTCCAGGATGTATTCCAAGGCAGGAAGATCGGTCTCAACCACACGCTGGGCCACGTGCGAGATGCGGTTCAAAGGAGGCGCAAGGATGTCGCCGTCCTCAGTGGAGAGCTCGCCCAGAATTGCGGCGAAAAGCGTGGACTTGCCGGACCCGTTGGGTCCGACTAGTCCGATAATTTCTCCGTCCGAAGTCGTGAGATTGACGTTTTTATATAAAACTCTTACGCCTCGAACCAGGCTCACATTCTGAAGTCTAAGCATCGGGAAGCTGTTCTTTCTTAATCATGAAGACTTGATCTTTGCCGCCGGAGGTGGGCAGCCAGGTGACCTCAATATTGGGGAAACGTTCCTTGAAGTTTTCGGCGCCGTCTCCGAGCTCAACGATTAAAACACCGTTGTCATTTAAGTGCGCTTTAACTTCTTTAAGCAGCCGGTCGATGATATCCATGCCGTCGGCGCCTGCGACCAAGGCTAAAGAAGGCTCGTAACGGTATTCCTGAGGAAGTCCTTCCATGGAAGCTTCCGTGACATAGGGCGGATTCGAAATAATGAGATCGTATTTCGTGTTCTGCAGATTCTCGAACAAATCGCTTTGAATCGGATAGACACGATTTTCGAATTCGTAGTCGGCGATGTTGATTTCAGCCACTTCTAGAGCGTCGTTGCTGATGTCGACGGCATCAACTTCAGCCTGAGGAAACTTCTCTGCCAGCAGAATGGCCAAACAGCCGGAACCCGTGCACATATCCAAAATGGAGTGGATACGAGCAGGGTCAGGGAGAAGACCGTCAAAATTTTTTTCGATCAGCTCGGCAATGTAGCTACGGGGAATCAAGACTCTTTCGTCCACGTAGAAGGGGAACCCGGTGAGCCACCATTCTTTCGTAATGTAGGCTGTCGGTTCGAGGTCGTCGCAGCGGCGGGAAATGTTATTCAGTACTGTTTCCCGTTCATTACCGGTTAATGTGGCGTCTAAGAATTTTTCTTCGTATTCCAGCGGAATACGGAGTGTGCGCAGGACCAAAAACGCGGCTTCTTCTTCCGGATTTTGGTAGCCGTGATTAAAGGTAGCTTCAGAGGAATAAAGCCTTGTCGTGCAGTATCGAATGAAGTCGCGGATGGTTTTAAGCGGTTCAGTATTAGTTTCCATCATGTTCACTTAAAAAAATGCGTTCCAGTATTCTGTAATAAATTTTGGACAAGCAGGCGATATCCTTTGTCGGAATGCGCTCATTGACTTTATGAATTCGGTCGTTTACCGGTCCGAACTCTACAACTTCAGGACACCACTGTCGAATAAATCTGCCGTCGCTGGTTCCACCGGAAGTCGAGAACTCAGGTTTGATGCCGGTCACGTCCTTTATCGCTTCAGCTAGCTCGTTTCTGAAGAAAGGCTTTTCCGAGAAAAACGGCGAGGCGCTTTCCTGCCATTCAATCTTGAAATCCCAAACATATTTCCGGCACATGTCTTCGATCTGTTTCTCAAGTGACGCCGCGGTGTGCTTCGGGTTGTACCGAATGTTGAAGGTAATGACGCATTCACCCGGAACCACATTGACTGCTCCGGTGCCTGCATGGATGTTACTGATTTGGAATGAAGTGGCCGGGAAAGGAGGAAGACCTTCATCCCAGACGGTTTGAGAGAGTTCGGCGAGCAGAGGAGCGGCGCTGTGAATAGGATTCCTGACCTTTTTCGGATACGCGACGTGTCCCTGAATGCCTCGAACGGTGAGTTTGCCGTTTAGAGAGCCGCGGCGCCCGTTTTTAATGGTGTCGCCAAGCAGCCTGGTGCAGCTGGGCTCCCCGACAATACAGAAATCGGGCGCTACCTCACGGTCCGACAAAACCTGAAGCGCATATTGAGTGCCGTCTTTGCCGTCGCCTTCTTCGTCGCTTGTGAGCAGCAGGACAATCGTTCCTTTGAATTGGGGATGTTTAGAAACGAATTCACAAGCGGCAGCCGCAAAACAGGCGTCGGAAGTTTTCATGTCCTGAGCACCGCGTCCGTATAAGAAGCCCTCATCTTCCGTTGGCACAAACGGAGGAAACTTCCAGCCGTCTGCACCCGGCGGCACAACATCCACATGACCGGCAAAGAGAAATACCGGGGCCCCCGAGCCGTACTTGGCCCAGAGATTTTTAGTTTGCCCTCGATTGATTTCCTCACAAGAGAAGCCGTGTTGAGAGAGGAGATCGGCAAAGATTTTCAGAGAGCCAGCATCCGAAGGCGTCACGGATTCGCAAGCGATGATTTTTTTCGTGAGTTCAAGAGGGTCTTGCTGCATGCTGAACATTCTCAAATTCAGAGGTAGATGAAATGCGAAGACCTCTGTCAGGAAAGACAGAGGCTCTAAACAAAGGGCCTTGAATATTCAAGGCCCTTAAAATTAGTCGCGAAGAAGTTCGTTAATACTTGTCTTCGAACGCGTCTTGGCGTCTACGCGCTTAACGATGACCGCGCAGTTAAGGTTGTATTTGCCGTCAGCGGAAGGCAAGCTTCCGGGAACAACGACAGAACCGGCAGGTACTCTGCCGCGATGAATTTCGCCGGTGGTACGGTCATAAATCTTCGTGCTCTGTCCGATGAAGACACCCATGGAGATCACGCTGTTTTCTTCAACGATGACGCCTTCAACGATTTCGCTGCGGGCACCGATAAAGCAGTTGTCCTCGATGATGGTCGGGGTTGCCTGAAGCGGCTCGAGAACACCGCCGATACCGACGCCGCCGGAAAGGTGGCAGTTCTTACCGACTTGAGCGCAGGAACCGACCGTTGACCAGGTATCGACCATGGTGTTTTCTCCGATGTAGGCGCCGATGTTGACAAAGGAGGGCATCAATACAACGCTCGGAGCGATGTAGCTGCCGTGGCGAGCCACAGCAGTGGGCACACAGCGGATGCCGGATTCTTTCCAATCGGCTTCGGAAAAATGATCGAAGCGGGAGGGAACCTTGTCAAAGAAAGAGAGGTCGCCGGCGCGGACCATTTTGTTCGGATAAAGCTGGAAGCTCAAAAGAACGGCTTTTTTGATCCATTCATGGGTGACCCATTCGCCGTCAATCTTTTCGGCAACTCGAAGCTTTCCCTGCTGAAGCAGTTTGATCACTTCATCGACGGAGTTTTGAACTTCGGGCGGAAAGTGTTCGGGACGCAGCCCGAAAGATTGTTCAATAATTTGCTTTAATGCTTCCATAGTTATTCCTCAAAAGGGTCAAATTCTGCAATTCTTTGGGCGGCCTCTGTGACTTCCGGTACGGTGGCTACCAGTGCGATGCGAATGTAGCCTGAGCCCGGATTAACACCGTTGACTTCCCGGCCAAGGAAACTGCCCGGGAGGACGGTGATGCCTTTTTTCTCATAGAGCCGTCTTGCATAGAGTTTATCGTCTATAGGCGTTTTCGCCCACAAATAAAAACTTGCATCGGGCATTTCTACTTCCAGCGCTTGTTTCAGCAAAGGAACGGCGGCCTTAAATTTTTCGACATAAAACCTTCTGTTTTCCCGCACATGTTCTTCATCATTCCATGCCGCGATGCTGGCGTGCTGTACGGCGCCCCCCATGGCGCTGCCGTGATAAGTTCTGTAGAGCAGGAACGGTTTGATCAGTTTTTCGTCGCCGGCGACAAAGCCGGTACGCATGCCGGGGATGTTAGAACGCTTGGATAAGCTTGAGAAGACGATGAGACGGTCGAAGTTCGGTCTGCCTAGAAGTTTGGCAGCGCTCAGTGCGCCGAGCGGCGGATTGTCCTCGTCAAAATAAATTTCCGAATAACACTCGTCGCTGCCGATCACAAAACCGTACTTGTCGGAAAGGTCAAACAATTTTCTCCAGTCCTCCAATGACAGAACCGTTCCGGTCGGATTGTTCGGAGAGCAGACAAAGAGCAGCTGGGTGCGTTTGAGGACATCTTCCGGTATGGAAGAGTAGTTGGGTTTAAAGCCTGTCTCAGCCGTCATCGGGCAAAAATACGGTTGGGCGCCGGCCAATTTCGCGGCTCCTTCGTAAATTTGATAGAAAGGATTCGGCATGACAACGACCGGGTCTTGGGTCGGATCAATCAGAACCTGCGTTAAAGCAAACAGGGCTTCTCGCGATCCGTTGGTCGGCAGAATCTGAGAAGCAGGATCGAGTTTTACGCCGTAGCGTTTTTCAATCCAGTTCCCGATCGCCTCTTTCAGCTCAGGATAACCGCCTGTCGGAGGATACTTTTCAAATAAAGCCTGATGGTCGAAGAGGGCTTGTTTGACGGTGTCGGGTGCCGGGTGTTTCGGCTCGCCGATAGAAAGGGAGATCGGTTTGAGATCCTCGGGAAGTTTGGCGCCTTCCAGAAGCTTGCGCAGTTTGGCAAAGGGATAGGGCTGAAGTGTATTAAGCAGCGGGTTCATAACAACTTATCATTTTCGTCGGAATATTCACAAAATTTTAGCGAACGAAGAAGCAGTTGCCGCGCTCGAAAACTACGAAATGCAGATCAGAAAAAACAACGGCCTGTTGAAACGGGCCGCTGAGGAAAAAAATCGGATTAACCGCGAGTCGGATCGTTCGATTCGAACTCAGGCAGTTCAACCGGTTTGACCGGTGTCCAGCCTTCTTTACGGTATTCAGCAACGACCGTCGTGTAGATGCCGCCGCGGACCCACCATTTAGCCTTGAGTCTTATGAAACGAGGGGAAGTGGCCGCAACGAGATCGTCCAGGATCTTGTTGGTGATGGCTTCATGGAAAGCACCTTCCTGACGATAACTCCACATATAGAGTTTCAGTGCCTTGAGTTCGACATTCTTCTGGTCCGGAATGTAGTCGAGCAGAAGTGTGGCGAAGTCGGGCTGTCCGGTTAACGGGCAAAGCGACGTGAACTCAGGGATTTCAATGTGAATTAAATAATCCCGATTCGGCTGAGGATTCGGGAAAGTCTCAAGATTCTTGCAAGGAGCTGTAGACATGAAAATTATTTTTCCGCTATGTGTTTAATTAGAGGCCATAAATTATAAGGTCGCGGAAAGAAAGACAAAGCGGTTTGAACCGCCGTGGGTAACGCGGAAAAAATAAAATTGCATCAGTTCGTAATACGGTGGTTTTCTTCATAAGCCTGTAGAATATTGAGACTTGAGTAGTAGCCTGCGGAGAACACAACCGCAGGTTTAGGATTTAGCTAAAGAAAGATGAATATGGTTGGAATGGGGGTAACGATAGTCCTGATCCTTGCGGTTGGCGGCGTCGGCGTTTGGTATTGGCTTCGAATCAAAGAGACGTCAAGTCATGAGAAAGTCGAAGATAAAACACCTCCGAGGATTCCTCAGGAGCCGATTTTCGGCGAGGATTTGATCAATTCCGGCGACATTAAAGTCGACGAGATTAAGAAGACCTCACCTCCTGCTGAAGAACCGCAGTCTGAGTCTCAGTCACCAGAAGAGACGATCGAGGAAGTTCAGGAGGTTCTCCTGAAAGAAACCGAAGAGGAAGAGGAGCCCGTTGAAACTTCTCCGGTATTGGAAGAGATTGATGACAGCGGTCTGCCTAAATATGATCCCTTTGTCACGGAACTCGTTCGCATTACCTTCAAGAAGCCGGTAACCGGTAGCCAGCTCGCACCGTTCGTTAAAACGGCAATGGAAAATGCTCCGAGAGGTCTGCTGCGCATCTTGGCGCTGGAAGCCAACAGCAACCGCTGGTTCGTGCCGGATGCGATCGGCATGTTCTCGGCAATTGCCTTCTATATTCAGCTGGCTTCCGGTAAAGCTTCTTTCGACCAGGTGTCCCTATCGAATCTGTATCAGCTGGTTTTCCTGCGTATGGAAATGAACTTGGACGGCACTTCAGAAATGAAGGAAATGCAGCTGCTGAACAACCATACGGATCAGCTCAACGCACTTATCAAGAATTTCGGCGTGCAGATCACGCTTCTGCTGCGTCCTTTAGAACCGGTTTCTATCGATGATTTCGAAAAAGAAACGATGCTCTTGGGCTTAAAGCGCAGAAGCATGACGCATTATGAAAAGCTGGGTGAGCTGGTTTTGGATAAAAACGGCAAACGTCAGGGCAACCGTAAGGGCACGATCGAACTTCGCTGGCTGGACGACAGAAATATTGCGATTTCTCTGAACGTTCCGCTGATCGCTCCTGAAAGCGATCCCCTGCGTCTGCTGATGACGGCTGCCAACGCTTTTGCGGCCGTGTTTGATGCCAAGATTGTGGATCCTAAGGGATGTGAAATCTCGGGCGCCACGGTGTCTCTGCTGAAGCAGGAACTCGACCGCTTCTATAAGCAGATGCGTGAGAACAATATCGAGCCGGGCAGCGTTAGGGCACATCAGCTTCTCGATTAAAAAGATCCCAAATTTATCATTCTGATTCAAACATCGGATTCCCAGCGAGTACAGTAAGGAACCCGATGTTTTTATTTGGTTCAGGTACGAAATGGAAGAGCAAGACAAGAAAAAATTAGAGGCAGTTAAACTCCGAATGGAGAAACTGGCCGAGGAGCTTGAAAAGCACAACAAGGCTTATTACATCGACAATGCTCCGACGGTGTCTGACGAGATCTATGACTCGTTGTTCCAAGAACTGGCGCGACTGGAAAAAGAATATCCTCAGTTCAAAAGTCCGGTTTCACCGACGGAGCGCGTCGGTGCAACCGTCCAGAGCGAACTGAAAAAAGTCACGCATGCCGTGCCGATGCTCTCCATTCATACCGAAACGGACTACACTGCTCAAGGCGCTTATGATTTTGACGCCCGCGTAAGAAGAGAACTTGAACTGACGCCCGATCAGACGATTGATTATGACTGCGAATTGAAATTCGACGGGCTGGCCATTAACTTGCGTTATGAGGACGGCGTTCTTGTTCAGGCCGCGACCCGCGGAGACGGCTACACCGGTGAAGACGTTACAGCGAACGTCAAAACGATTAAGACGCTTCCTTTAAAGGTCGATGGCTTCCCGAAGATTTTTGAAGTCCGCGGCGAGGTGATCATGCACAAGGAAGTGTTCCGCAAGCTTAATGAAGAGCAGGAAGCGGTCGGAGCGAAGCTTTTTGCCAACCCTCGTAATGCAGCAGCCGGCAGTCTCCGCCAGCTGGACTCGGCCCTGACGGCGAAACGCAATCTGAACTTTTATGCCTACGGCTACGGCGAAGTGAGCGAGATGCCGGCCGATACCCAGTCGGGACTGCTTGATTATTTGAAATCTAAAGGCTTCCCGGTGATCAGCAATCGGATCGTCGTGCAAACACCGGAACAACTTGAGGCATTCCATTTAGAAGTCGCTCGTATTCGTCACGATTTGCCGTTTGATATTGACGGCGTGGTCTACAAAGTCAATAGTTTTGCCCGCCAGAAACAGCTGGGATTCGTCTCCAGAGAACCTCGCTGGGCCGTGGCCCATAAATATCCGCCGGAAGAAGTTCAAACGCAGGTTTTGGATATTACCGTTCAAGTCGGACGCACCGGCAAACTTACGCCCGTCGCTCGCCTCAAGCCCGTGTTTGTCGGCGGAACCACCATCAGCAATGTTTCTCTGCACAACGAAGAATTCCTACAGAACATGGGTATAAAGATCGGAGACACGGTCGTTGTCCATCGTGCCGGCGACGTTATCCCCGAGATCGTCCGAGTAATTCCCGAGCTTAGGCCGAAAGACGCCAGAGATTTCGTGATGCCGGAATTCTGTCCGGTCTGCGGTTCTCACGCTTATAAAGAAGACGGAGAAAAGGATCGCCACTGCAGCGGCGGTCTTTTCTGCCGCGCTCAGCGAGCCCAAAGCATTCTCCACTTTGTCAGCCGCAAAGCCATGGGCATTGACGGTATCGGGGAAAAATTGGCCGAACAGCTGATTGAACATGATTTGGTTACTACGGTTGCGGATATTTACCGTTTGACCGTCGACAAGCTCGTCGGTCTGGACCGTATGGGACAAAAATCTGCCGAGAAACTTGTCGCCTCTATTGAAGCTTCCAAGAAGACCACGCTTGAACGTTTCTTGTACGCCATCAGCATTCCGGAAGTCGGAGAGGCTACGGCGAGGAATTTAGCATCGCACTTCGGTGCTTTAAAACCGCTGGAAGAGGCTTCGTTAGAACAGCTGCAGGAAGTTGAAGACATCGGTCCGTCGGGCGCGGAAAACATTCTGCACTTCTTTGCCGAACCGGCGAACATCGCGGTGATCAATGACCTGATGGATCGCGGCGTCGTGTGGGAAGAGGGTACGGGCACGAGTGGCCAGGAACTTCCGCTGAACGGTTTGACATTCGTTCTGACCGGCACACTACCAACGCTTTCCAGAGACGAGGCCAGCGATATTATTCGTAAAGCGGGCGGAAAGGTAAGCGGATCGGTCTCTAAGAAGACGAGTTATGTTTTGGCCGGCGAATCTGCGGGATCCAAACTCGCCAAAGCCGAGGCTTTAGGCGTTAATATCATAGACGAACCTGAGTTATTCAAAATGATCAATCAAGGAGTAAAGGCGGATGGCTAATTTTGCGTTGATCGGCGGAAGCGGTTTGGACCAGTTGTCTCTTTTAGAAGGCAAGGTCATTGAGAAAATTGACACTCCCTACGGTAAAGAGCCGGTCGAAATTTGCCGTGGAGTGATTGACGGACTGAACATCGTATTTTTATCTCGGCACGGGACGACTGAGAAGAAGCCGCCGCACATGATTAACTATCGCGCCAACATTTGGGCTCTTTCACAGTTCGAGCCCAAAGCCGTGATCGCATTGGCTTCCGTCGGCGCTGTTTTGCCTGAAGATGATATCGGTGCGATTGCCGTACCCGATCAGATCATTGACTATACCTGGGGCAGAGAAACCAGCTACAACACCGGCAAAGAGAAGTTCATTAACTTCATTGACTTCACTTATCCGTTTGATATGGATTTGAGAGAAGCAATTGTTGATGCTTCTGAGGAGCTGGATCTTCCGATTATTGACGGCGGTACTTACGCCTGCACTCAAGGTCCGAGACTCGAAACGGCGGCCGAAGTTGATCGCATCGATAATGACGGCGGTCACTATGTCGGTATGACACTGATGCCCGAGTCATGCTTGGCTAGAGAGTTAAATCTCAAGTACGCAGCGATTTGCCAGATAGTCAATACTGCAGCCGGCCGCGGAGCCTCTGAAAAAGGCATCGTGCTTGACGATACGAAGGAAGCCCTGACTAAGGCGACAAAGGAAAGTGTGAATTTAGCTCTTGCCACATTCCGCTCATTGGCTGATTAGAACTTTTGTTGACTAAAGCAAAACCCGCCGTTGAGGCGGGTTTTGCGTTTCCGAAGGGACCTTAACTAAAGCTCCAAAGCTTCCAAAACGGCCTTTTCAAATTCAGCGCAGAAGACGGGATCCCGCAGCTTAAAGCTTTCGATCAGGAAGACGTCCTCCGCCCTTTCTCCCAGCGTCGTGATTCGGGCTGTCACAAGATTGATTCCGTACTGCACAAAGACTCGCGCGATGGATGCCAAAAGGCCGAGCCGGTCGGTTGTGACGATCGAAAGCATGTATTGTCTTCCAGCGGCATCGGGTCGTAGCGAAGCCTGCGGTGAGATCGGGAAGAGCTTGGATTGACGGGACGGGCGTCCGCGAAGAGGCGGCGGAAGCTTTTCAGCCAAATCCAGTTTTTCTGCGAGGATTTCTTGGAAACGAGCGAACTCTTGTTCGAAGTTGGGGTCTGAGCCGTCGTCAACGACGATGAAAGAGTCGACCACTCGTCCGTCGCGCCCCGTGTGGATACGGGCTTCGGCAATGGACAGACCGTATTGCTGCAGATTAGAAACGATGCGGGCAAAAAGTTCGGGGCGGTCCTGCGTCAGGATAAGAATTTCGTGTGCGTGTTCCATGCCGCGCAGCGGTCTGGATGCGACAAACGACTTCGGAGAATCGAGATGCGGCAGTAATACCTTGGCGTGCCAAACGATATTCCGCACGGAGTGCTTCATAAAGTATGCAACGTCAAAGTTATCCCAGAACTTATTAATTCGATCTCTCTGTTCAGGCGTAAAGCGCGTCAAGCGCAGCGCATCTTTACGGCGCCGGGATACCAATAAATCTCTGTCGATGCCTTTGCCCTTAAGGAAACGGGCGGTCGAATAAAACAGATCTTCAAGAAGTTGGGCTTTCCAGGCGTTCCAAATTTTCGGTCCCGTCGCTCGGATGTCACAGACGGTAAGCAGATAAAGACTGACGAGGCGCTCCATCGTTCCAACTTTCTTGGCGAAGTTTTCAATAACCTCCGGATCTGAGATGTCTTGCTTTTGGGCAACCATACTCATGGTCAAATGCTCACGAACGAGGAACTCGATGTAGTCAGCGTCCTCATCGGCGATCTCAAAATCTCGACACATCTGCCGAACAATCTCCGCGCCGATTTTGCTGTGGTCCCCGCCTCTGCCTTTACCGATGTCGTGGTAGAGAAGAGCAAGAACCAAACGCCAGCTTCCCTTCATTGCCATCATGAGTTCGGTACAGAGCGGCAGCTCGTGGGCGTTTTCACTGTGTGTGAAGTTTCGGAGATAACGAATTGCAAGGAGTGTGTGCTGATCGACCGTGTAAGCATGGAACAAATCATGCTGCATTTGACCCACGATTCGGTTGAAAGACGGCAGCAGTTTTCCGAGCACACCCCAGCGGTTCATTTCTTCCAAAGCGTGCCAGACGCCTCTGCGTCCTTGGATAATCTTCAAGAATGTCTGACGATTGACAGGATTTTCAGCCCATTCTTTGTTCATCAGAGAATGAGCTTCAAATAAGGCACGGTAAAGTCGGGAAGACTTCATCGGAATGTCCGGATGACGTTCCTGAATTAAAAAGGCCTCGAGAATTCTTTCAGGGTTCTTCACGAGGACGTCGGGAGACTCAAGGCCGAGCACGTCGCCCTGACGCACAAAACCGCTGCAAATGGGTTCACCGGTTTGTTCGGGCTCTTTAGAGTAGCGCTCTTTAATGGCCTGAAGAATGATGGAGTTGAGCTGGCCGATGGTTTTTGCATTGACGTAGAAGTGCTGCATCATCACTTCACTCGGACGCCGGCCGACAGTCCCGACAATGCCCAGCGCTTTAGCCAGCGGTTCCTGAATTTCGAAAATCAATCGGTCTTCGTGGCGGTTGGTGAGCAAATGCATATGAATCCGCAGCCGATAAAGGCTTTTGGTGACAGATTCCAAAAGTTCGCATTCTCGGCGGGTGATCAAGCCTTTTTCAAAGACTTCCTGCCAAGTGTTGCCGAGACGAGCCGCCCTGAGCACCCAGATCAAAATATTCAGATCTCGAAGACCGCCCGGGGCTTCTTTAATGTTCGGCTCCAGAGCATAAGAGGACTCGTGGTACTTCAAATGCCGCTGCTGCTGTTCGATGAATTTTGCCCGATAAAACTTTTTAAGATTCAGATTCTTTTCCATCGTTTCCGAATAGGTCTTAAAAAGCTCTTCATTTCCGGCGATGAGGCGCGACTCAAGCATCGCCGTTTGAGCGGTAATGTCGACTTCGGCTTGTTCAAGGCATTCTTCGATGCTTCGCACCGAGTAACCGACGGTCAAACCGAGCGACCATAAGTTGCCGATCGCATCGGAAATCGTTTTTAAGTCCTTGTCTCGGACGCCGTCAGGCAGAAGGAAAAGAAGATCGAGGTCTGAGTAGGGAAATTGCTGCTCTCTGCCGTAGCCTCCGACGGCAACGACAGCAACATCCTCGGATAATTGATTCAGCTTGAGAATCGCCAAGACTGCCTTGTCGGCAGCCTTGGCGTGCGCAGAAAGATAGGCATCGGCGTCAACGTCCGCCAAAAACTTCTTTGCTAAAACTTCTCGCTGATCTTTAAATTTTTTGACGATTTCGTTGATTTCCATAGCCTTGAGATTCTTTCTTTATTAATTTAGGAAGAAGGTTTTATCCATGAGGGAGCAGGCGGGCATTTTGGCGAGACCGTCAGAACTTCGTATCCGGTTTCAGTGACGAGAATCGTATGTTCCCACTGGGCGGAAAGACTTCTGTCTTTGGTTACAGCCGTCCAGCCGTTCGGAAGAATGCGAAGTTCTTTTCTTCCGGCGTTGATCATCGGCTCGATCGTGAAGATCATGCCGGGCTTCATGACAGCGCCGGTGCCGAGCTTGCCGTAATGGCAGACCTGAGGATCTTCGTGGAAACCGACTCCGACCCCGTGACCGCAGAATTCACGAACGACGCTGCAGCCCTGAGGTTCGACAAAATGCTGAATTGCATAGCCGATATCTCCGAAATGGGCGCCGGGACGCACGATTTCAATGCCTTTCCACATGGAGTCGAAAGTGACATTAATGAGGTGCTTAGCAGCAACGGAAATATGGCCGACGGAATACATACGGCTGGTGTCTCCGTAATAACCGTTTTTAATGACGGTCACGTCAATATTTAAGATATCGCCGTTTTTGAGCACTTTCTCATTTGGAATACCGTGGCAGATCTGATGATTGACGGAAATGCAGGTAGCTTTCGGATAAGGATTGGTGCCGTCCGGGTCGTAGTTGAGGCAAGCGGACTTGTCTTTGAGGACGTCTTCGGTATATCTGAGCATCAAATCATCGAGGTACTCGGTGGTGACGCCGGCTTTAACAAACGGTTCAATGTAGTCGAGAACCAAAGCCGCATCGCGGCAGGCCGCCCGGATGCCTTCGATTTGTTCCGGGGTCTTAATAAGAATATTGTCAAACATTGATTAAATCTGACTCGAAAAAGTTTTTCAATGCCGCAATTTTAGTGGATTCACCGATGAGCGGAGTTATCTCAGCCTTATATAGGTCAACCGGAAGAAAGGTGGCGATCATTCTTTAAATCGCCGCTAAAACAAGGTTTCATTTGTTTTGTCTCAAAAAGGAACGTCAAAAGGTTGTAACGCCTCTTTTCAAACGCTTAACTCTTTGAAAAAGCATGATAGAATTCCGCCCCGATCCGGACGGAAACGTTTGGACTTTTTTGTTAAATAGCGCAGTCTCACAACAGGGTTCCATTCGGAAAACGTGAGGCTGTTGGAATTAAACCCTAAAGGAATTAAAGATATGTCATCTCTGAGCATGCGTGAACTGCTCGAAGCCGGTGCACACTTCGGTCACCAGACTCGTTTTTGGAGCCCCAAAATGTCCCAGTACATTTTCGGCTCTCGTAACAAGATTCACATCATCAACCTCGAAAAGACTGTTGCTAAGTTCGACGAAGCTGCCAAGTTCTTAACAAACCTGGCCGCTCAGAAGGGCACCATCCTTTTCGTCGGCACAAAGCGCACTTCCCGCGACGCCATCGTTGCTGAAGCCAAACGCGCCGGAATGCCTTATGTTGATCAGCGCTGGCTGGGCGGTATGCTCACCAACTTCAAGACGGTTAAGGTTTCCCTGAAGCGTCTTAAAGAAATGGAACAGAAAGTTGCCGACGGCGCTCTTGAAAAGATGACCAAAAAAGAAGCTCTCGACTTCACTCGTGAACTCGAAAAGCTGAACAAAGCTATGGGCGGCATCAAAGAAATGAACGGTCTGCCCGACGCTCTGGTCGTTGTTGACGTTGGCTACCACAAGATTGCTATTCAGGAAGCTAACAAGCTTGGTATTCCTGTTGTCGGTATCGTTGATACGAACCACAATCCTGCCGGTGTTGACTATGTCATCCCGGGTAACGACGACAGCGCCCGCGCTGTTGCTCTTTACGCTAAAGGATTTGCTGACGCAATTCTTGAAGGCAAGAACAAGAACCTTGAAGACACTGTCAAGGCTGCTAAAGACTCCGACTTCGTTGAAGAAGCCGCTGTCGAAGAAAAAGCTGAGTAATTCGCCTCTTCTTGTCTGAAGTACCAAGGGAAGGGGCGTTCGCGCCCCTTTCTTTTTAAACCAATTATTTTTTAAGGATAAAACAATGGCTGTTATCACTGCCGCAATGGTTAAAGAACTTCGTGTTAAAACCGACGCTCCGATGATGGAATGCAAAAAGGCTTTGACAGAAGCAGACGGCAACATGGAGCAGGCTGAAGAAATTCTTCGCGTTAAGCTCGGCAACAAGGCCACTAAGGCTGCTAGCCGCATTACCGCTGACGGCGTTGTCGCTATCTACATCGACGAACCGGGCAAGATCGGCGCTATCGTTGAACTGAACTCCGAAACCGACTTCGTTGCTAAGAATGCCGACTTCATCGCTTTCGCCAACGATATCGCCAAGCTCGTCGCCGAAAACAAACCGGCTGACGTTGCTGCTCTTTCCGCTCTTCCGCTCAACGGCTCTACCGTTGACGAAGTTCGTAAAGGCCTGATCGGCAAGATCGGTGAAAACATCTCCATCCGCCGCTTCCAGATCATTGAAGGTAAAGGCAAGCTCTCCACATACATCCACGGCGGCGCCAAGATCGGCGTTATCGTTGACGTGGTCGGCGGCAACGACGAAGTTGCTCACGACGTGGCTATGCACATCGCTGCTTCTAAGCCGAAGGCTCTCGACAAAGACGGTGTTGATCAGAACCTGATCGAAACAGAACGCCGCGTTGCTATCGAAAAAGCTCGCGAAAACGGCAAACCGGAACACCTGATCGAGAAGATCGCCGAAGGTTCCGTTAACAAGTTCCTCAAGGAAGTCACGCTTCTTTCTCAGCCGTTCGTTAAGGACGACTCTAAGAGCGTCGGCGAACTCCTGAAGAGCAATGGTGCTACAGTATCTGCATTTGCGCTGTTTGTTGTCGGTGAAGGTCTTGAAAAACGCAACGACGACTTCGCTGCCGAAGTTGCTGCTCAGGCTGCTGCCGCACGTGCCTAATTGTTGAACTTTTTTCGGAGTAAACGATGAGTAAGTCTGAAACGCCTAAAACCAAACGAATTCTGCTGAAACTCTCCGGCGAAGCCCTTATGGGCGACAACGCCTTCGGCATCAGCCGCGATACGCTTAAAAGCATCGTCGGCGAAATCAAGGAAGTAGTTGACTTAGGCGTTCAGCTTGCGATCGTGGTCGGCGGCGGCAACATCTTCCGCGGAGTCGCACTCGGCTCTACCGGTATGGATCGCGCCACCGGCGACTATATGGGCATGCTGGCCACCTGCATGAACGCAATGGCACTTCAGGATGCACTGAGAAACGCCGGTGTTGAAGCCCGTGTCCAGTGCGCCCTGGATATCGACCAGGTTGCCGAGCCGTACATTCGCGGCAAAGCATTGAGCCATCTGAAGAAAGGCCGCGTCGTGATTTTTGCTGCCGGCACCGGTAATCCGTTCTTCACAACGGATACTGCTGCAGCTCTGAGAAGTGCGGAAATCGGAGCCGATATGGTTCTGAAAGCCACTCAGGTTGACGGCGTATTTACCGCTGATCCTAAGAAGGATCCCAACGCAAAAATGTATAAGTCTCTGACCTTCGACGAAGCCATTCAGAAGAAACTCAAGATTTTGGACGCCACGGCTTTTACGCTCTGCCGCGATCAAGGCATGCCGATCAGAGTCTTCAACCTTCATAAGCCCGGCGCGCTCAAACGCGTTGTGCTTGGTGAAGACGAGGGCACGCTCGTTCACGTTTAACCGAGAAAAAAACGGATACAAAAAGCTCCGGGCCTGCATCAGCGGGTCCGGAGCTTCTTTTTCGGTCGGCGAATTACTTTTCGGCTTTTTCGCGTTCGGAAGATTTCTCAGCTTCTTCCTTTTTGAGTTTGTTTTCTGCGTGGATCTTGTCGCGCAGTTCATCACTCTTTTGTTCCTGATCTTTCAGGATTGCGCCGAACATTTTTTCAATTTTTGCCATAGTTCAAACTCCTTATCAGATGTTTTGAGCTTAAGCGCGTTTGGCCGAGGAGCCTATTAAACCAACTCGAATCGAGCGGTTTGAGGCTATTGCGCTCCGTGGTAAACTCAACGAATTAATAAGGCTGTCACTGCCGCCGTTGTTTTATTTCGGCGGATTTGACCGCGTCCGTGATTTTCTGCTCACCGGCGTGCGACTAAGTTTTGCGACTTGCAGCCGAGAAATCTGCAGAGATTGGAAATTGACATGACAACTAAAGACATCTATTCACAGTCCGAACATCATATGAAGCGTTCTATTGAAACGCTCAAAGAAAACCTGATGAAGATCCGTACGGGTCGTGCTCATACCGGTTTGCTCGAACATATCACCGTCGATTACTACGGCTGCCCGACCCCGATTTCTCAGGTCGCTCAGCTCGGTTTGGCCGACGCCAGAACAATCACTGTTCAGCCTTGGGAAAAGAAAATGGTTGCCGTGGTTGAAAAAGCAATCCGCAACTCCGATCTGGGTCTGAATCCGGCAACTTCCGGCGAAGTCATCCGCGTCCCGATGCCTCCTCTGACAGAAGAACGCCGCCGTGACTTAACGAAGGTCGTTCGTTCCGAAGGCGAAGAAACTAAGGTTGCCATCCGCAATCTGCGCCGTGACGCCAACAACAAGGTTGCCGCGCTCGTTAAGGAAAAAGAAATTTCCGAAGACGACGAACGCCGTTCCAATACTGAAATTCAGAAGCTCACCGATAAGTACATCGGTGAAGTCGACAAGCTGATTGCCGAAAAAGAAAAGGAAATCATGACCGTTTAATCGGTTTTAAATCCTATGACAAGTCAGGAATTGACTGCAAAGCCACGTGAAAGGGTGCCCCGTCACGTGGCTATTGTTATGGATGGCAACGGAAGATGGGCCAAGGCCCGCAAGCTTCCGCGTCTCATGGGCCATCAAAAAGGGGTAGAGTCCGTCCGAACTGCAATCCAGACTGCGGCTAAGGCCGGAGTTCAGCATTTGACGCTCTTTGCTTTTTCCAGCGAAAACTGGAATCGGCCGGCCGAAGAAGTGAAGGGCTTGATGAAGCTTTTTCTCGTGAGTCTGCGCAGAGAGATCGCCGCTCTCAATAAAGCGAATGTTCGTGTTCGTCTCGTCGGTGATTTGACAGCTTTTTCTGAAGAACTTCAGCAGCAAATCGCAGATTCAATGAAGATCACAGAGAACAACACGGGTCTTACGCTCAATGTCTGCGTGAATTACGGAGGCCGCTGGGAGATTCTTGAAGCTGCCAAAAGATCTCGTGAGGTTCCTCCGGAGGAGCTGACGGAACAAAAATTTGCATCACTGCTGCCGTTAGCAGATTCCGGAGATGTGGACCTGTTTATCCGCACGAGCGGAGAGGAGCGCATCAGCAACTTTATGCTGTGGCAGCTCGCTTACGGGGAGCTCTATTTCACGAAAATTTTATGGCCCGATTTCACCGAGAACGAGTTTTTAAATGCGCTAAATTGGTACTCTAATAGAGAACGTAGATTTGGTAAGACTTCCGAACAAATTCAACAGGAAGCGAAAAAGGAATAGTTCATGTTGCTGCAAAGAGTCATCACCGCCGTTGTGTTGTTAATTATCATCATCGGCGCGCTTTTAATTTCCCCTCTCGCTTTCACGGCGGTGGCCGCGATTGCCATCGGATGCTGCTTTTGGGAGTGGCTCCGGATCTGTAAATGGAATAACGGAGTCGCTATGGTCTGCGGCGTTTTGCTGGCGGCCTTCCTCTTCTTTCTAGAGTATGTTTCACCGGCTGCGCTGCAAACCATTCAGTCCGGCAACGGGCTCATGATTATTACAGCTGTGGCTACCGTGCTTTGGGCTGTTATCACCGCTGTCATCTTCACTCGCCGGGCTTCCGGCTGGATGGTACCGAAAGGCATCGGGGCTTTGCTTGCCTGGATCTTTGTTCCGGCAGCTTGGTTCTCCCTCATGTATCTCTTCCGTGAGAAGGGCACCATCTACATGCTTTCCGTCTTAGCTATTGTTTGGGTTGCCGATATCGTGGCCTATTTCGGCGGCCGCTGCCTAGGCGGTCCGAAGATGGCCGAAGGCATCAGTCCGAAAAAGACTTGGTCAGGCGCGCTGACGGCTTTTGTAAGTGTCCTGGCTTTGTCGTACGTTCTTTATTGGGCTCAGCCGTCCTTCCCGCTCTGGACCAACGCTCTGATCTCTCATTTAACAGGCTGGGCTTCTGCCTTGATCCTGATCGTAGTAGTTCTGTTTTCGATTGCCGGCGACTTGTTTGAAAGTGCCCTCAAGCGCTCCGCCGGTGTCAAAGATTCGAGCAATCTTCTTCCGGGACACGGTGGTTTCTACGACCGTCTCGACGCTCAGATGAGCGTTCTTCCGCTTACCGTCTTCATTCTTCTTTTCCTCCAAGGTTACTAAGTTTCAGTCATGGAAAGCATTGCGATACTCGGTGCGACCGGCTCGATCGGTAAAAGTTCATTAGATGTCATCTCTCGTTATCCCGACCGGTTCACCGTGTATGCGGTAACGGCGAATTCCAGCGTTAAAAAACTCGCTCAAGCGGCTAAGGACAGCGGAGCTAAAGTCGCGGTTATTGCTGATAAAGAGCTTCTGGGAGCCTTACAGGAAGAGCTTAGAGCTGCCGGAAGTACGGCCGAAGCTTTGGCCGGTTCGAAGGCGATCGACGAAATCGCTGCGAACCCCGAAGTCGATATCGTTATCGGAGCCATCGTCGGAGCTGCCGGAATTTCTTCTACATTTAAAGCTGCGGAAGCCGGAAAAAAGCTTCTGCTCGCCAATAAGGAAAGTGTCGTTTGCGGCGGCCGAATCCTGATGGATGTGATAAAGGCCTCAGGTGCTGTTCTCATGCCGGTTGACAGCGAACACAATGCCATTTTCCAGTGTCTTGTCGGCGCGACCAAAAAAGCTAGATGTGAAGCCAATATCATTCTGACTTGCTCGGGAGGCCCTTTCCGTCAAAGACAGGACCTCTCTGATGTCACGGTTGAAGAAGCCACGCATCACCCAAACTGGTCGATGGGCAAGAAAATTACCGTTGACTCTGCGACGCTGATGAATAAAGGCCTGGAAGTTATCGAGGCCCGCTGGCTTTTTGATTTCGAACCGGAACGCATTCAGGTTGTCGTTCATCCCCAGAGCGTCATTCACTCTATGGTCCAATACGCCGACGGCGTAGTCATTGCCCAAATGGGCGCTCCAGACATGAGAAACACGATTGCTTACTCTTTAGGCTTCCCGGAAAGATTGGACGCCGGAGTAGAACCATTAAACTTCTCAAAAATCAAAACGTTAACCTTCGAAGAACCGGACTTAAAACGTTTTCCCCAGCTCGGCTACGCTTATGATGCATTGAAGCTGGGCGGAGCTGCTTCGATCGTCTTGAACGCGGCCAACGAGATCGGCGTCGAGGCGTTTATTCAAGGCAAGATCGGCTTTACCGACATTGCACGCCTGTGTCATGCAATGATGTACGGCTTCCAGCCCCCGACTCCGACCAACTTGGAAGAGATTTTGGAAACGGATAAAGAAGCCAGAAAACTGGCTCAGTCTTGGCTCGAAGGTTTTTGCGACAAACTGGAGAACTAACCTTGACATTGTTGACGACCATTGCTGCCTTTGCGGTAACGATCGGTATTTTGATTACCTTTCATGAGCTCGGGCATTATTTAGTCGCCAGACTTTGCGGCGTAAAAATTCTGAGATTTTCTCTCGGCTTCGGAAAACCGATTTTTATCTATAAACGCAAGAACGACCCGGACGCAACCGAGTGGGCGGTTAGTGCACTGCCTTTAGGCGGATACGTCAGGATGCTTGATGCGAGAGACCCTGCCTGTCTGCCTATCAAACCGGAAGATAAAAACCGTGAATTCGGGGCCAAGAATGTATGGCAGCGATTCGCCATCGTTGCTGCAGGTCCATTTGCCAATCTTCTGCTCGCCGTCCTGCTTTACGCTTCTATCTTCATGATAGGCAGCACGCAGCCGACGCCGGTTGTTGCCGAGCCTCCCGCCGGTACGCCGGCCGCCATGGCCGGACTCCATGCCGGCGACAAGATTCTGAAAGTCGGCGATTCCGAAATTAAAACTTTTACGGATCTCCGTATGGAGATGCTGAATAAGTTCGGAAGTACGACGGATATTTTGGTTCACCGTCCCAACGGGAGCGAAGTAACGAAAGAAATTGACCTCACGAAGATGAGTCTGGACCCGAAAGCAAAAGATGCCGATCCTTTTGATGAGGTCGGTCTTCATTTGAATATGGGCCATCCGTTTATCTCATCTTTTGTTGAGAACTCTGCCGCGCAGCGCGACGGAATCAAAATCGGCGACCATATTTATCGCGTCGGTAATGTTCCGGTTAAGATGCCGAAAGATTTTGTCAGTGAAATCAAAAAATATCCCGGGAAACCCGTCACATTACTCGTCGGAGACGAAAACGGTCCGACACATACTCTGGAAGTTACACCGGCAGCCGCTATGGACGAACAGGGTAATGAAATCGGCCGCATCGGCGCAGCGATCGGGGTAGATTTTCCGCACACTCAGGTTTCTTATGGCCTCCTAAAGAGTCTGGCCGAGGGTGTGAAGAAGACGTGGGATACCGCGGCGATGTCTGTTCGAATGATCGGAAAGATGTTCACCGGTGATGTCTCTATCAGCAACATCTCTGGTCCGGTGACGATTGCCGACTATGCCGGCCAGACTGCTCAGCTGGGTATTCTTCCTTTTATTTCGTTTTTAGCGTTGGTTTCCATCAGCTTGGGAATTTTGAACTTGTTACCGATTCCCATGTTGGACGGCGGCCATCTCCTGTATTATTCTCTCGAAGTAGTGACTGGTAAGCCGGTTTCTGAGGCTGTACAAGCGTCTGCACAAAAGATTGGCATCGCAGCTCTCTTTGGTTTGACTATACTTGCACTATTTAATGATTTGACGCGACTTTTGCCGTGATTTCAATCACGCAGGGTCATTTTTTAATTTATAGAATATGCCTCATCCTAAGAAGATAGCGCTAGCTTGCGCTTTAGCTTTGGCAGCGACGACCGTGCTTGCACAGGGTCATGTGATTAAAGACATTCGACTCGAGGGCATTTCCCGTACGGAGGCGGGTACTGTATTTTCGCATCTGCCGATCCGAGTGGGAGACACGTATTCTCCGGAGCTGGGCGCTGAATCACTGCGTTCTCTGTATGCCTCCGGAATGTTCCAAGACGTTCAGCTCGACATGGACGGCAACGTCCTGGTTGTTCGAGTTCAGGAACGTCCGACGGTCGCAAACATTCACACTACCGGTATTTCCGAGTTTGATGCCAAAGGTGTTGAAAAATCTCTCCGTGATGTGGGCTTAGCCGAAGGCTTTATTTTTGACCGTGCGGTGTTAGACCGTGCCGTTCAAGAATTAAGACGCCAATATCTCTCGCGTGGCCGTTACTCCGCAGATGTCAAAGTCACTGTGACGCCGGTCGAACGCAACCGCGTCCGCATCAACATCGACGTTGATGAAGGTCCTGCTGCAAAGATTCAGCAAATCCGTTTTGTCGGCAACAAAGTTTATGACGAAGGCGATCTTCGCGACGAAATGCAGCTCGGTACCCCGAACTGGTTCTCTTGGTATACCAAACGCGACCAGTACTCTCGAGAGAAGCTCACTGCCGACTTAGAGGCAATTCGCGCTCTGTACAACAACAACGGTTACCTCGACTTCAAGATTGACTCGACACAAGTATCTGTCAGTCCCGATAAGTCAGAGATTTTTGTCACCATCAATATTGATGAAGGCAAAAAGTACACAATCAAAGATATCCGCTTAACCGGTGACATGCTTGGCCTTGAGCCCGAGTTTGAAGATCTTGTGGATATCAAGCCGGGTTCCGTCTACAACGCTTCCGAAGTAAATGGTCTGGCAAAGAAATTTACGGATCGTCTTTCCGCTTTGGGCTACGCGTTTGCAAGAGCAATCCCGAATCCGGTCGTTGATCCGGAAAATCCGGATGAAGTTAGTGTCGTATACACGATTGACCCCGGCCGCCGAGTTTATGTTCGTAAAGTGAACATTACCGGCAACACGCGTACTCAGGACGAAGTCATTCGTCGTGAAGTTCGTCAGTATGAAGCGAGCTGGTTTGACAGCGATAAAGTTGCCGTTTCTCGTGACCGTATCGACCGTCTCGGTTTCTTTGAAACTGTTACTGCGGAACCCGAACCCGTACCCGGTTCTCCGGACGAAGTTGATTTGGCCGTTAACGTGAAAGAACGTCCGACCGGCAACATCTCGATCGGTGCCGGCTACTCCACCTCCGAAGGTATTGTTCTTTCCGGCGGTTTCTCGCAGAACAACGTTTTCGGTACCGGTAATTCTCTATCTCTTGAAGTCAATACGTCTAAGAGCTCTAGAACTTATGCTGCCAGCTTCACGCAGCCTTACATCACGACTTCGGGTATTAGCCAGTCCTTCGAAATTTACGATCGTAAGCTCGACTTGGACGAACTCGAAATTACCGATGACGTTAAGTACGAAACGTACGGTGCCGGCGTAACTTACGGTGTGCCGATTACGGAAAACGACCAGATCTTTCTCGGCGGCAAGTTTGAAATGACCGATGTGACCGTCGGCTCCGGTGCTCCGCGCCGCTACGTCGACTATGTCAACGATTACGGCAAGAAGCCGAAGAGCATTGCAGCGACGATCGGCTGGTCTCGTGATACCCGAGACAACATTCTGGCTCCGACTCGCGGCCGCTATCAGAGATTGTTCGGTGAAATTTCTCTTCCTGTTCTTGATCTGAAATACTATCGTGCGACCTACCAGTTCCAGCAGTTTGTTCCGGTTACGAAATCCATTACTTTTGCGTTCAATACCGAACTCGGTTATGGTGACGGTTATGCAGGCAAACAGTACCCGTTCTTCAAGAATTTCTATGGTGGCGGTATCGGTTCAGTTCGCGGCTACGATACTTCCTCCTTGGGCCCCCGTGATACAGACGGAGATGCCTCCGGCGGTAACCGCAAACTCAATTTCTCTCTCGAACTGTTGACGCCGATCCCCGGGGCAGACAGAACCCTTCGTATGTTCACCTTCCTGGATGGCGGCTGGGTTTGGGGCCGCAAAGCCTTTTACAAACAAGCAGCTAACGGCAGTTATGTTGTGGATCGCTATGAGAAAGACAAGCTTGACCTCGGTGACCTTCGTTACTCCGTCGGTTTCGGTTTAGCCTGGATTTCTCCGATGGGCCCGCTTAAATTGAGCTTCGCATTCCCGCTCAATAAGAAGGACAGTGACGAGCTTCAGAGATTCCAATTCCAAATTGGTACAGGTTTCTAATAAATTTGTGGCACAATTAAACAATTGTGTAGGAGATACATTCATGCAAAAAAAATGGTTAGCGGTTGCTTTAGTTTCCGCCTTGGTTTGCTCTGCTGCGACAGCAGTGCAGGCAGAAGTTAAGATCGGTGTTGTCAGCACCGAGGTTATTCTTCGCGATTCTGCAGCTGCTCAGGCCGCAAGTAAAAAACTTGAACAGGAATTCTCTAAGCGCGATAAAGAGCTCAATGCTGCCGGTCAGCGTTTGAAAAATGACGTCGAGCGCTTCGAAAAGAACGCCGGCACAATGACGGAACAGGAAAGAATTCGCAAGCAGCGTGATTTGGCTGAAAGAGACCGCGATTTCCAGCGCCGTCAGCGAGAACTCCGCGAAGACTTCAATCAGCGCAGAAATGAGGAGCTTCAGAAGCTTCTCCGTCAGGCAAACACGGTCATCAAGAACATCGCTCAGCGCGAAAAATATGACCTCATTCTTCAGGAAGCTATCTACGTCAACCCGAAGATTGACATCACTGACCAGGTTCTTAAGGAACTCAAGTAATTTTTATCGGGCACAAGCAGACAGATGTCTGCTTGTTGCTTAATTGCCATTTAGTGCAATACGTGCGGCATGACCTGACTCGGGTTTCGGCGACTTCAAACTTGCTCTCCCTCTCAGATCAGCCGCATAAATTTTTTAATTAGGGCGATTCAAATGATTCAACAAACAGCGCCGATGACTCTTCTTGAGTTAGTAGACCGAATTAAAGAAAAAAGCAACGATACTTTATTGAGCACAATCAGTGCCAACGGAGGCAAGGCTGAAATTAAGTCCATTGCTCCGCTGGAGACCGCCGGGCACGGCGACGTTGCTTTTTTAGCCAACAGCAAATATCGCGATGCGGCTGGCGCCTGCAAAGCGACAGCTTTGGTTTTGACAGAAGAAGACAAACAGGCGATTTGGGGAGAAAAAGAGCCCGAACGTATCCTCGTCATTACCCGCAATCCGTACGCTTGGTTTGCATATGCCCTGCAAATCATCTTCCCGCAGGAGCAGCCGGAGCCGGGGGTTGATACCAGAGCCGTAGTCGAAGACGGTGCCGTTATTGATTCGACCGCAACCGTTGAAGCCGGCGTTGTAATTCGCAAAGGTGCGCAGGTCGGGCCTTACTGCTTTGTCGGAGCCAACAGCGTTATCGGCGAAGGCGTTGTTCTCGGCGAACACACTCGTATTTATCCGAACGTTACCATCTACTATGGCTGCCGTATCGGCAGACGCAATATCATTCACTCCGGTGCCGTGATTGGCGCCGACGGTTTCGGATTTGCGCCTTTGGACAGACAATACGTGAAGATTCCGCAGATCGGTGCGGTTGAAACTGGCGACGATGTTGAAATCGGCGCCAATACATGTATCGACCGCGGTGCGTTGCAGAATACCACCATCGGACAAGGCACCAAGATTGATGACTTAGTTATGATCGGTCACAACTGCCAAGTTGGTAAGAATGTTGTCCTATCCGGAAGAACCGGTTTGGCCGGCAGCACGATTATCGGCGACAACGTTCAGGCCGGCGGCGGTTCCGGTTTTGCCGGACACCTCAAGGTCGCTGCAGGTTCGATCATCGGCGGCGGGGCAGGCGTTCCGAGTTCGATCGAGAAACCTGACTACTATGCCGGCTACATGCCCGCAATGCCTCATAGAGAGTTCTATAACATTCTGTCCGTAATTAAACGTTTGCCTGAGATGCGCAGACAGCTGAAGCATCTGGCTGAAAAAGTTGATTCCCTTAAGAAAGAGTAAAATGCAAGACATTAATGACATCATGAGGCTCCTGCCTCACCGCTATCCGTTTCTTTTAGTTGACCGAGTTTTGGAAACGAACGGTGTTGATAAGCTGATTGCGATCAAAAACGTCACTGTCAACGAACCTCAGTTCACCGGCCACTTCCCCGGCGTTCCCGTCATGCCCGGCGTTCTGATTATCGAAGCGATGGCTCAGGCCTGTGCGATGCTTGCTTTTGCAAGAATGGGCGGCGAAAGAGATCCTGAGAAACTTTTCTATTTTGCTTCTATTGACAACGCTCGCTTCAAACGTGTCGTGATCCCGGGTGATCAGCTTCGTTTTGAATGCACATTCCTCCGTGAAAAACTCGGCATGATCAAGATGCACTGCGATGCAACGGTTGACGGTCAGCTGGCTGCATGTGCCGACATGATGTGCTCTTATCGTTCACCCAAATAAAGGAAAAAATATGGCTCAGATCCATCCCTCATCCTTAGTAGATCCTCAAGCCAAACTTGCGGAGAACGTTGTCGTCGGTCCGTTCTGCACGATCGGTCCCCACGTTGAAGTCGGTGAAGGAACCACTTTGCAGAGCCATATTGTTCTTACCGGTCATACGAAGATCGGTAAGAACAACAAGATTTATGCCTTTGCAGCGATCGGTATCGATCCTCAGGATAAAAAATACCGCGGTGAAGAAACTCAGCTAATCATCGGTGACAACAACGTTATTCGCGAACACTGCACACTCTCTGTCGGGACCGTGCAGGACAAAGGAATAACCATTATTGGAAACGGCAATCTGCTGATGGCCAACGTTCATGTTGCACATGACTGCGTCATCGGAAACGACACCATCATTGCCAACAATGTCGGCTTTGCCGGGCACGTTCATGTTGCCGACGACGTGATCGTCGGCGGCCAGTCCGGCATCCACCAGTTTGTCAAGATCGGAAAGGGCGCGATGCTGAGCGGCGGAAGCATGGTTCGTCAGGACTGCATTCCCTACGGCATGTATCAAGGTTATCCTGCCTCTCCTTTCGGCATCAATCTTGAAGGCATGAAGCGTCACGGCTATTCAAGGGCTGCCATGCACGCGGCACGCGAAAGCTACAAACTGATCTTCCGTGAAGGCAAGACCGTTCCAGAGGCCGTGGAAGCCATCAAGGCTTACGCATCAGCATTAGAAGATGAACAGGCTAAGAAAGTCTGTGAACTGATGTGCGAATTCACAGAGCAGGCAACTCGAGGATTGGCTCGCTAATGGAGCAATTGACCAACAACAGCATTATCTGGGCAGCCGGAGAGAACAGCGGAGATTATCTAGCTTCGCGTGTTCTGCCGGCTGTTGCCGCGTCTCGTCCGAATCTTAAGATGGAAGGTATCGGCGGTAACCGAATGATTCAAGACGGCTTGGATCCTTGGTTTCATGCCAGCGAACTTTCCGTCCGGGGCTATTTGGAAGTGATCCGTCATTTGCCTCGAATTTTAAAAATTCGCCGAGAAATGATGCGCCGTACTGTCCAGCTTCGTCCTGCTGCCTACATCGGAGTTGATGCTCCTGACTTTAATCTGTCGATTGAAGAGAAGGTCAGAGCATCGGGGATTCCGGTTGTTCACATGGTGGCTCCGGCCGTTTGGGCTTGGCGTCCGCAGAGAATTCACCAAATCAAACGTGCGGTGGATCATCTGCTTTTGATTTTCCCTTTTGAAGAGAAAATTTTTAAAGAAGCCGGCATTCCGAGCACGTACATCGGCCATCCTCTAGCCGAGATCATTCCGATGGTGCCGGATACGGAAGGTGCAAGACGCAAACTGAACATCGCTGCGCAGGGGGCGGTCATTGCCATTCTTCCCGGCAGCCGTAAAGACGAGATTCGCTGGTGTGCGCCGGCATTTTTCGGCGCTGCGTCCTTACTGCTGAAGCAGGAACCGAGAACTCGATTCATAGTTCCGGGCGCCGATGAGCAAAGGAAAAAAGAGATTTTAGAAGTTCTCAATCGCTTTCCTGATGTCGAAGACAATACCGTTCTTTTGGACGGGAAGTCTCATTTGGCGATGGAAGCGGCTGACGCTATTTTGGTGGCGAGCGGCACAGCAACGCTTGAGGCGGCACTTTATAAAAAGCCCTTGGTCGTCGGATACGCTATGCCGGCGCTTTCGGCAATGCTGATTCTTTCCAAAGGACAGACAAAGTGGATCAGCCTGCCCAATATCCTGGCGCAGAAGACTTTGGTTCCCGAGTGCGTTCAGATGTTCTGTTCGCCTGAGATCCTTTCGTCCCATTTGCTTCACGCCCTGGAGCCGAAGCGGCAGGAATATCTCAAAGAAGTATTTTCAGAAATGCATGAAACATTGCTGAGGCCGACTGCTCAGCTGGCAACAGAGGCAATCGATCAGGTTTTAAAACGCTGATGGCTGACTATTTATTCGACGGTGAGGAAACGATCGCCACACTTGTTTGCGGTGTGGACGAAGCGGGCCGCGGCCCTTTGGCCGGACCGGTTGTTGCTGCAGCCGTGATTTTGAACCCCGATCATCCGATAGAAGGGCTCAGAGACTCAAAAAAACTGACGGCTCACGCAAGAGAAGTTCTTGCAGAGCAGATTAAAACGCATGCGCTCGCTTGGGCGATCGCCGAAAGTTCGGTTGCGGACATTGACCGAATGAACATTCTTCAGGCGACGATGGCAGCGATGCGTAAAGCCGTTCTTCAGCTTGATCCAAAACCGGACTTAGTCTTGGTTGATGGGAACCGCCTGCCAGAGCTTCCTTTCCGTGCAGAGCCGATTGTCAAAGGCGACGACTTGATTCCGGAAATTTCCGCAGCCTCCATCTTGGCCAAGACCTATCGGGACGCCTTGATGAAAATCTTGGGAGGAATGTATCCGAAATACGGCTTTGAGCAACATGCGGGATACGGTACGGCACACCATCTTAAAATGCTGGAGAAATGGGGCCCGTGTCCAGTGCACCGAATGACGTTCGGTCCTGTGGCCTTGATTGCTAAGAAGTTTGAACGGCGAGCCGATCGTAAAAAGCGAAAGGGACAGTAAATGGAATTCATGCGGATCACAAGCGCAGCTAATCCTTCGATTAAGCTTGCGAAGAATTTGGCGCAGCACTCGAGGGCGGCGAGAAAAGAAGGTTTATCTCTCGCCGAAGGGATTCATTTGGCCCGAGAACTTCTTTCGCATCCTGAGCTTGTCCGCAAAGTATTTTTAAGAGAAGGGGCCGAGAAGAATTTTGAAATATCGGAAATCCTGCAAAAGTACCTGTCGTTGAAGATTTCTGTAGTTCAGTTGCCGTCTCAAATTTATGCTTCGATTTCTCCGGTGGACACCAGTGCCGGGATAGTTTGTGAGATCCGCATCCCGGAAGAGGGAAAGATCAAAAAAGACGAGGATTGGATTTATCTTGACGGCGTCCAAGATCCGGGCAATGTCGGAACCATCCTTCGTTCCGCACTGGCTTCCGGTGTGACGAATATTGCGTTGTCACCGCAATGTGCCTACGTTTGGTCTCCCAAAGTGCTTCGTGCAGCCATGGGAGCTCATTTCTTCTGCAACATTATTTCTTCCGTCGAGCTTGCAGAGATCAAAGAAAAAACCGGAGCTGTATGTTTAGTGGCTGACGCGCGCGGCGGAAAAGATCTCTACGAGGAAAAATGGGGAAAGGGCCAAACTCTGTGGGTGTTCGGAAGCGAAGGTCTGGGTGTTTCTGAAAAAGCCCTGGAACTTTCCGATTTAACCCTGTTGATTCCTTTGGATTCCAGAGTTGAAAGCCTCAACGTTGCAACAGCGGCTTCCGTCTGCCTTTTTGAACAGCGCAGACGCCGTCTTTCAGGCATTGCGCACAAATAGAAAGCGGCCGAAGATTCGGCCGCATATCTAAATATCGATTCGGTCCGGCCTCACATACTCATGTGAGGATCAATATTGATTTTGAGTTCAAGCAGGATCGTCGCTGAAATTTCTTCAATGGACTTAGAAGTGGAAGACAGATATTTAATGCCTTCACGATCCATCATCCGCTGAGCCTCTTCAACTTCGTATTCGCAGTTCTCTATGGAAGCGTACTTAGAATTCGGGCGGCGTTCGCCTCGAATTTCAGAGAGACGCTTGGGAGAAATGGAAAGACCGAATATCTTGTCTTTGCAGTTTTCCAGTGCGGGCGGAAGTTCGCCGCGCTCGAAATCTTCTGGAATAAGCGGATAGTTAGCTGCTTTGATACCGTACTGCATGGCCAAGTACAGGCTGGTCGGAGTCTTACCGCTGCGGGACACACCTACCAGCACCACGTCTGCATCTTCCAAGCCTTTGTTGGTTTGTCCGTCGTCGTGTGCCAGCGTGTAGTTAATCGCATCAATACGACGGTTGTATCTTTCCTGGTCACCGATTTCATGGCTCTTGCCGACGGAGTGGTCACTCGGAACACCGAGTTCACGCTCAAGCGGTCCGACGAAGGAGCGGAAAAGCTCGATGACGAAGGCGTTGCAGTATTCGTTAAATGTCGAAGCCAGAGATCCGGCGACGAGTGTAGAGAAAACAATCGGGCGCACGCCGTTCTCTTTGCCGACCTCATTGATTCTCAAGGCCGCGGCCTTGGCTTTTTCTTCCGTGTTGACGAAAGGCATGCGGTAGCGCAGGTATTTAAGGCCGTGAAACTGCGCTAAAACAGCATTTGCCAAAGTTTCTGCAGTAATAGCCGTCGCGTCGGATACAAAAAACACGGTACGCTGAGTCGGTTTTTCAGGGGTTTCGTTTACGTTTGAATTCATAAAATTTAACGCTGTTAGATGAAGTTACGAACTTAACGCTAAAAGAACGGCTAAAATTTAGCAAATTTTTTCACTCAATTTCGAGGTAAACATGACACAAGGACGTTTCGTCATTCCATTCAGCCAACTTCGTATGACAGATGTTGACATCGTAGGCGGCAAGAATGCTTCTCTTGGCGAACTGCTTAGCCAGCTTACAGAAGCCGGCATCAGAGTACCTGACGGCTTTGCAACGACGGCTGAAGCTTTCAGAGTCTTTTTAAAAGAAGGCGGTCTTGATAAAAGAATTGAAGATCGTCTGAGCAAGTTAGACGTTGATGATGTTAAAGAGCTGGCAAAGGCAGGCGCTGAAATTCGTGAATGGATTGAAAAAGCTCCTTTCCCGGCTCAGCTCGAAAAAGAAATCAGAGAACACTATGAGTGGCTCAAGGGCGACCAGAAGGAAATTTCCGTTGCTGTTCGTTCCTCTGCAACTGCTGAAGACCTTCCGGACGCTTCCTTTGCCGGCCAGCAGGAAACTTACCTGAACGTCGTCGGTCTCGAACAGGTGTTCGCAAGAATGAAGGAAGTATTCGCTTCCCTCTACAACGACCGCGCAATATCTTACCGCGTTCACAAAGGCTTCGACCACGCTGATGTGGCTTTGTCCGCCGGTGTTCAGAGAATGGTTCGCTCCGATAAGGGCGCTGCCGGTGTTATGTTTACGATGGATACCGAAAGCGGCTTTGATCAGGTCGTTTTCATTACAGCCAGCTATGGCCTCGGTGAAACCGTTGTTCAGGGCGCTGTGAACCCGGACGAATACTTTGTCCACAAACCCATCATGGAAATGGGCAAATTCCCGATCATCCGTAAAGTTCTCGGCAGCAAGAAGATCAAGATGATCTTCGACACAGACAAGTCCAGCGGACGCTCTGTGAAGGTGGTCGATGTTCCCGAATCCGAACGCCGCAAGTTTGCCTTGAACGACGACGAAATCGTTCAGCTTGCCAAGTACGCCCGTATTATTGAAAAACACTACGGCCGTCCGATGGACATTGAATGGGGCAAAGACGGTATCGACGGAAAACTCTATATTCTTCAGGCTCGTCCCGAGACCGTGAAGAGCCGCCAGAAGAAGGCTGATGTTCAGCAGAAATTCGTTCTTCTCGGCAAAGGCGAAGTCCTGGTAACCGGCCGCGCTATCGGTCAGAAGATCGGCGCCGGCAAGGTTCGTATTGTTGCCGGTCCGGAACAGATGGACCTGGTTCAGGAAGGAGACGTCCTTGTTACGGACATGACCGATCCTAACTGGGAGCCGGTGATGAAGAAGGCCAGCGCCATCGTTACTAACCGCGGCGGCCGTACCTGCCACGCAGCTATTATTGCTCGTGAGCTCGGTATCGCTGCTGTTGTCGGCTGCGGCGACGCTACGGAAGTCCTCAAAGACGGCCAGGAAGTTACCGTCTCCTGCGCCGAAGGTGATACAGGCAATATTTACAACGGCCTGATCCCGTTCGAAATCAAAGAAGTGAAACAGGGCGAACTGCCTGAGATCCCCGTTAAGATCATGATGAACGTGGGCAATCCTCAGCTTGCATTCGACTTCCAGTCCATCCCGAACAATGGTGTCGGTCTGGCCCGCCTTGAATTCATTATCAATAACAACATCGGCATCCATCCGAAGGCCTGCTTAGCTTACCCGGATCTTCCCGAAGATCTGAGAAGAGCGGTTGAAGAGGCTTCTGCCGGTTACGAAAACCCGCGTGAATTCTTCAAGGAAAAGATCGCCGAAGGTGTTGCCACGATTGCTGCCGCTTTCTATCCGAAGAAAGTGATCGTTCGTATGTCCGACTTCAAGAGCAATGAATACCGCAAACTCTTAGGCGGCAAGCTCTACGAACCGGAAGAAGAAAACCCCATGCTCGGTTTCCGCGGTGCAAGCCGTTACGTTTCCGAAGACTTCAAAGAATGCTTTGCTATGGAATGCGAAGCTCTGAAGAAAGTCCGCGACGAAATGGGCCTGACCAACGTCGAAATCATGATTCCGTTTGTCAGAACCGTTAAGGAAGCCAAGGAAGTTAACGAACGTCTGAACGAACAAGGTCTCAAGCGCGGCGTGAACGGTCTTCGCCTCAATATGATGTGCGAAATCCCGAGCAACGCACTGCTTGCCGAGAAGTTCCTTGAACACTTCGACGGTTTCTCTATCGGCTCCAACGACTTGACCCAGCTGACACTCGGTCTGGACCGCGATTCCGGACTGGTTGCCAACTTCTTCGATGAACGCGACGAAGCCGTTAAGATCCTCCTGGCACGTGCCATCAAGGCCTGCCGTGAGAAAGGGGCTTATGTCGGTATCTGCGGTCAGGGTCCTTCCGACCATCCTGACTTAGCTCAGTGGCTGATGGAAGAAGGTATCGAATCTATCTCTCTGAACCCGGATACTGTCGTCAATACTTGGCGCAGACTGGCTAAAGACGTTAAGAAATAATTCTTAGGTTCTAAGCTTTACCAAACGGCCGTTTTCCTTTCGGATGCGGCCGTTTTCGCGTTCTTAACCTATAATTGACTCACGGTCAAAGGAGAGACCTCAAAGAAGGGAACGCATTATGGGATTGTCGTATTTTTGGTTTATTGCCGCTGCAGTGATCGGCGCGATGGATCTTTACTTCGGCAATTTTTTTCTATTGGTGATTTCAGCTGCCGCCTTTACGACAGCCCTTTTTTCCTTCTTCCTCAGTTCCGTTTATTTACAAGTCGCCATCTTCACCGTCATTTCTCTTTTAGTGATCAGTTATTTGATGCTTTTGCAGCGTCACTTGAGAGAAGTCGACTTTTATTCCGAAATTCTCCGCCGGCACATTGGTAAGACCGTGACGGTTCACGAATGGAGGCACAATCGGTACGCGACCGTCCAATACAACGGGCGAGTTTGGGAAGCCGAGATTGCTTTTAATGCGGGCGGTAATCTTCGTGCAGGGAAATACAAAATATGGAAAATGCTTTCGAACCGGCTAGTTCTGATTCCGTAGAAGGAAAAATCCCGGAGGGCGTCAGGCTCCCCAATCTTGACGATCCTCTCGTCATTAAAGATTTATTGAGAGCTCATGCAATGGCGGTCTCTAAACGCCTTGCGGAAGCCGTTCATAAAAATGTTCGTCGAGAAGAAGTCGTTCAAGCCGACCAGAGAGCCGCTGCATTCTTGGCTACAACGCTCTTAGGCCAAAATCCGGCTTATGCAAAGGCGGCAGTAAATACGCCTGAAAGAATTGAAAAGCTGCTTCGTGCGGAATTCACAGAGGCTTTGAAAGGCTTCGGGATCAAAGAGGAAGAGGCCGCTGATCCGGCCGTCTTTATGCAGCTCGTGATGTTCTTATTCACGAACCAAGTTCACGAGCTCATTAATGAACTGCAGAAAAATCCGGATGAGATCGAAGCAAAAGGTCCGCAGGCTCTCGACGCTCTGCTCGAGTCTTGGGTGAAAAAATTAACCAAAGAGAAGTGCGATGCCTAAATGTATTAAACCGAGCTGTAACCGCGGCTGCTGCGGTCACGATCACAGCTCCAAGGCAGAACAGGCTCCTTCTATCGTAGACATTGAAGTCGTCCGAAAAATCCTCTCCCAGGCTGTCGTGAATATGTGCAAGCGCGCTATTGCTTGTGCGGAAGGCGAACTGACGAGAGATGAGCTTGCAGAGAAAGATATGAAGCTCATGGAGTGGCTTGGAGAGACTTTCTGCGGCAACAACAGTCATTTTGAACCGGGCCCTGAAGACTGGACCACCGAAGGTTTGGCAGAATACATCAAACAGGCGCTGCCTCAGATCGAGGAGAATCCGGAAGGGGAGGAGATGAGTTCTGATGAGGTCGTCGTCAAAGCCTGCGCGATTTTTGTAGGGGAAGCCTATAAGGCGATCCATGATGCTTTGAAAGCCGGATTCCCGCTGCTGGATGCCGATGAGTTACCGGCGCCGGTCGCTTCTTTTGTCGAATCCTGGACCCTTTTGTTCGTCGGTGCTCCGATGGGCAGCAATAACTAAAACTGAAAATAGGAAAAAATAATGAATAACTTTGAATACTCTAATCCCACACGCTTAGTTTTCGGCAAAGGAGAAGAAAGCCGTATCGGAGAGCTAATGCGTGCCCGTGTGCCGGCGATGAGTCCCGTGCTGGTGGTTTACGGCGGCGGTTCTGCCAAAGAGAGCGGCCTTTTGGAGCGCATCTCCGAGTCGTTAAAAGCTGCCGACCTTGTGCCGATTGAATTGGGCGGCGTGACACCGAACCCGCAGCTTTCTTTTGTTCAGAAGGGTATTCTTTTGGCCCGCGAGCACAGAGTCAAAGCTATTTTGGCCGTCGGCGGCGGAAGTGTTATTGATGCTTCCAAGGCGATTGCGATCGGCGTTCCTTACGTCGGTGATGTTTGGGATTTCTTCACAAAGAAAATTACGCCGACAGAAGCGCTTCCGGTTGCCGCTGTGCTCACGCTTCCTGCTGCAGGCAGCGAACAGAGTATCCGTATTGTGATTTCAAACGGAGACAGAAAGCTCGGCGCCGGCTCTCCTCTAGTTCGTCCGTTTGTAAGCGTCATCGATCCCGAACTTTTCTTTACGCTTCCGGAAAAGCAAATTAGAGCAGGTGTGATCGACATGATGAGTCACATCATGGAGCGCTACTTTACCCAGACCAAAAATACCGACTTTGTGGACAGTCAGGCTGAAAGCGCCATGAAGACGATCATGAAGAACGGTCTGAAGCTCAAAAAGAATCCTAAGGATTACGACGCTTGGTGCCAGATCGGTTTGGCCGGATCTTTTGCACACAACGGATATTACGGATTGGGACAGGTCGAAGACTGGGCCTCCCACGGGATGGAACATGAACTGAGCGCCTGGGATACGACGATTACGCACGGCGAAGGTCTGGCAGTTGTAGTTCCGGCTTGGATGAAGTACGTCTGGCATGCCAATCCGAAACGTTTTGTTCAGTTTGCCCGCAACGTTATGGGCGTAAAAGGCGAAGGTACCGACGAAGAGATTATTCGTAAAGGTATCAAAGCCTTTAGACGATTCCTGAAGAAGATGGGTGCCCCGAAGAATCTGAAGGAACTCGGCGCTGAGAAGGCCGATCCCAAAGAGCTCGCGAAAAAAGCGGTGGAAATTCCCGGAAAATTAGGAAATTTCCTCCCGCTTTATGAGAAGGACATCGTCAAGATTTACAAACTGATGCGTTAATTTTGATTTTTTGTGAGAGGCACTTCGGTGCCTTTCTCTTTTTCTGGCGCTGCCAGAACGGAGTGAGAGAAATGCTTCTCCCAGTTTTTGACATATTCTTCGGCGAGCGGCTTGGATTTCAAAATTAAGAGGTTTTCCCCGTTCTTGGTTTCGGCGACTTTGACGAAATTGAAGCTTCCGGTGAGGACGATATTGTCATCGACGATGATGATTTTGTCGTGCGCGGTTCGGTGAGCCGTGTCAAAGAAAGTCGGAACACCGGTTTTTAAGAGGTCTTCCGTTGTATTCGGTTTTTTCTTAGGCATCTTCTTATCAATGATGACATCGACTTTCACGCCGCGCTGATGAGCTCGGATGAGCGCCTGCGTAATTTCCTTGTTAGAGAAAAGAAAGGCCTGCATACGAATTCGGACCTTTGCGCTGTCAATAGATTGAACGATGGCGTTCTCAGCGCCTCCGTTAGGAGAGAAGACTGCGGCCTCTGTAGGATAGAAAGGAGAGGCAGAAGCAGGGGCTGCCAAAGAAATAGCAGCAGCTTGTGCAAGGCATAAAAGGAAGTATTTCATAGGGTTACAAAAAGAGAGCTGCCATTCGGCAGCTCGATAAAAGATTATTTTCGGTTAAGTGTTCTGTTTTTCAACAGACGGCCTTGTTCGCGTTTCCACTCTCGCTTACCGATATCGGCTCGTTTTTCAAATAACTTTTTCCCTTTACCAAGGCCGAGTTCGAGTTTGACACGTCCGTCCTTGAAATGCATGTCTAAAGGAATCAGCGAATACCCGGCTTGTTCGACGCGGCCGATTAATCGCATGATTTCATGCTTATGAAGAAGGAGCTTACGGTTACGCGTGGGATCCGCTTTTTCATGGGTACTGGCGGTTTTCAGAGGCGTAATGTTTGCATTCAATAAAAACAGTTCTCCGTTTCTGACGAAAACGTGAGCTTCTTTAATGGAAGCGCCGCCGGCACGGATGGATTTCACTTCCCATCCTCTTAGTTCCAGACCGGCTTCAAATTTTTCTTCAATTTCGTAGTCGAATCTGGCCTTTTTATTTTGAATAATTGCCAAGGTTGCTCTCCAAGTAATAATGGCTCACAGCGAATTGATGCGGCAGGGCCGAAAACAGGCTGAAAGCCGAGTAAAATCTGCACAATTTTACTTTATTCGAGGTACGGGAGGTTCATTTGCTGTTATCAGCCGTAAAACAAACACCCTCCGGACTGCTCAAAAAAGTTCTTGAGCTTCCTGAAGGTTCAACGGTCGGGGACGCACTGCGCGCACTCGGCTGGCAAAAAACCGAAGAAATCGGTCTGAGCATTTACGGCCGGCGCTGCAAAGAAGAAGACCTCCTCAAGGACGGGGACCGAATTGAATTAACCGAACCGCTCCGAATCGATCCGAAAGAAGCCAGACGGCTTCGCGCTTTAAATAAACCGCTTTTGGCAACTCGAGGTCGAAAACATGCGAAATAAAATTTCACCCTTCGAATAAATACCTATTGCTGTCAACAAATACAGCTCCTTCAATTTACGTATAATTGTTTTTTGTGCTTAGAGGTTCAACAATGCGACTCCTTCAAAAGGCTTTAACCTTTGACGACGTTCTCCTCGTTCCTGCATACTCGAACGTACTTCCCCGCGAGACCGTCCTTTCCACACAATTCACCAGAGACCTCCGCTTAAACATCCCGTTCTGCTCTGCAGCTATGGATACGGTTACTGAAGCTAATTTGGCCATTGCCTTAGCTCAGGAAGGCGGCATCGGTATTATTCATAAAAACATGACAGCCCAGGCTCAGGCTGCCGAAGTTAATAAAGTTAAACGCCACGAAGCAGGCATGGTTGCCGACCCGATCACCATCGGTCCGGACATGATTGTTGCCGACGTGATTCGTCTGACCCGCGAACACAACATTTCCGGTCTTCCCGTTGTTCAGGGCGAAAAAGTTCTCGGTATGGTTACACACCGCGACCTTCGCTTCGAAGACCGCATGGACGCCAAGATTAGTGAAATCATGACACCGGCCGAACGCCTGATCACGATTAAAGAAGGCGCCACACTCGACGACGCTAAGAAACTGATGCACGAGCATCGTCTTGAAAGAGTTTTGGTTGTTGACGACAACTTCCACCTTCGCGGCTTGATGACCGTCAAAGACATCATCAAAGCAACCGAACATCCGTATGCTTCCAAAGACAAACACGGCAAACTGCTTGCCGGTGCTGCTGTCGGCGTCGGAGCCGGTACGGAAGAACGTGTCGAGCTGCTGGTTGATGCCGGTGTCGACGTCTTGGTTGTTGACACAGCCCATGGCCATTCTCAGGGCGTGCTTGACCGCGTCAAATGGGTTAAGCAGCACTATCCTCAGGTTCAGGTTATCGGCGGAAACATTGCTACTGCCACTGCTGCCCTAGCCCTCGTTGAAAACGGTGCAGACGCTGTTAAAGTCGGGATCGGCCCGGGTTCCATTTGTACGACTCGCGTTGTTGCCGGTGTCGGTGTTCCGCAGATTACAGCTGTTTCCAACGTTGCCGAAGCTCTTCAGGGCTCCGGTGTTCCTCTGATCGCTGACGGCGGTATCCGTTTTTCCGGCGACGTCGCAAAAGCCATCGCAGCCGGCGCCAATACCGTCATGATGGGCGGCATGTTTGCAGGTACCGACGAAGCTCCGGGCGAAATCATTCTTTACCAGGGCCGCTCTTACAAGAGCTACCGCGGTATGGGTTCTCTCGGCGCCATGAATAAAGGTTCTGCCGACCGTTACTTCCAGGACAACAACAACGGCAACGTTGATAAGTTTGTTCCGGAAGGCATCGAAGGTATGGTCCCCTACAAAGGAAGCGTTCTTGCCATCATCTATCAGATGTGCGGCGGTCTGCGTTCTTCTATGGGCTACTGCGGCTGCCGTACGATTGATGAGATGCGCAACAAGGCCTGCTTTGTTGAAATCACATCTGCCGGCTGGCGTGAATCTCATGTTCACGATGTGAAGATCACGAAGGAAGCTCCGAACTACAGACTGGAACATTAATTTTCCTACATGTCTGAAATTTCAGATTAATATGACGGGCAAGGGTCGACTCGAGTTTTATAGACTCGGGCCGACTTTTGTTTTTAATTGATATTTAGCGAAGATGAACCACGATCGAATTTTAATTCTTGACTTCGGAAGCCAAGTCACGCAATTGATTGCGCGCCGTATTCGTGAAGCTCACGTTTACTGCGAAGTCCACTCCTGCGACGTATCGGATGGATTTATTAAAGAATTCAAGCCGAGCGGCATCGTCCTTTCCGGCTCTCACATGAGCGCTTATGAAGAATCCACGGACCGCGCTCCGAAGGCCGTTTTTGAAATCGGCGTTCCGGTTTTAGGCATTTGCTACGGCATGCAGACAATGGCTGAGCAGCTCGGCGGCAAAGTTGAAAGCGGCGCTCAGCGTGAGTTCGGCTACGCAGAAGTTCGTGAGCACGGCCACACAAAACTTTTGAAGAACATCTCCGACTTTACTGATAAAGACGGCAAGAGCTATCTGAAGGTTTGGATGAGCCACGGCGACAAAGTCACTGAAATGCCTCCCGGCTTCAAACTGATGTGCTCGACTCCGACTTGCCCCATCGCCGGTATGGCTGACGAGGAAAGAGGCTTTTACGCTGTCCAGTTCCATCCCGAAGTTACGCATACCGAGAAGGGCCGTGAAATCCTTGAGACCTTTGTTCTTAAGATCTGCAAGGCCACTCCCGACTGGGTCATGGGCAACTTCGCTCAGGAAGCCGTTGAAAAAATTCGTCATCAGGTTGGAAAAGATGAAGTTATTCTCGGTCTTTCCGGCGGCGTCGATTCTTCCGTTACGGCGGCTTTGATTCATCGCGCGATCGGCGATCAGCTGTCCTGCGTTTTCGTAGACAACGGACTGCTTCGTCTTCACGAAAGAGAACAGGTCGCTCAGACTTTCCGTGACAATATGGGTATGAAGCTGATTGTGGTTGATGCTTCCGACCGGTTCATGGATGCGTTATCCGGTGTTACCGATCCTGAAGCCAAACGTAAGATCATCGGTCGTCTGTTTGTCGAAGTCTTCCAGGAAGAAGCTGAAAAACTGCAGAATGCTAAGTGGCTCGCACAGGGCACCATTTATCCTGACGTCATTGAATCCAACGGCGCCAAGACCAAGAAAGCCCAAACCATTAAGTCCCACCATAATGTCGGCGGTTTGCCCGATACACTTCATCTGAAGCTTCTCGAACCGCTTCGCGGACTCTTCAAAGACGAAGTTCGTGAACTCGGTATCGCACTGGGACTGCCTGCCGAAATGGTTTATCGTCATCCTTTCCCTGGTCCCGGCCTCGGCGTTCGTATTCTCGGCGCTATTAAACGCGAATACGCCGATCTTCTGAGAGAAGCTGATGCGATCTTCATTGAAGAACTTCGCAATGCAGGTTGGTATGACAAAGTCAGCCAGGCTTTCGTTGTCTTCCTGCCGGTTAAGAGCGTCGGTGTGATGGGCGACGGTAGAACATACGACTGGGTTGTCAGCTTGAGAGCTGTTCAGACCAGCGACTTTATGACCGCTAAATGGGCTCATCTGCCATACGATCTTCTTGGCAAGGTTTCCAACCGCATCATCAACGAGGTTAAGGGTATTAACCGCGTCGTTTATGATGTATCTGGCAAACCCCCCGCAACGATCGAGTGGGAGTAGCCTAATTAGGTTTTTAGGTGTTTCCTAGCTTTTCAGGGTGTTTCAAAAAACACCCTATTTTTATGCCTAAAAATCAACAAATTAGGCGTCGTTTCGGTTTCAATATTTTGCTTGAAGTTTCTCAATTTTTCTCGTTATTTCAAATAAATTTTCATGGTTTATTTGATGGTTTCAGGCAGAAAAAATCATCGAACCATCGTAAAATGATGATGGTTTTGCCAAAAACGGCATTTTTTGATGGTTTGGAACCCCGACATGCTGACTGATAAAAAGATCAACCAACTGACGCCGAAAGAGACACAATACAAAGTCGCAGACCGCGACGGCCTTTATTTGCTCGTTTATCCGACAGGTAAAAAGACATTCAAATTTAACTACCGCTATAACAATCGCCAGGAAACTCTGACCATCGGAAGTTATGGCGAAATTACGCTCGCACAAGCCCGTCAGGAACTGATGCAGGCACGTTCCCTTTTAGCTCAAGGAATATCGCCCGCGCGTAAAAAACAGACAGAGGCGCGGCAGTCTAAAGACGATACCTTCGGGGCCTGGCTCGAGCGTTATGTCGCTGACGCTAAAGTCGCGGATTCGACTGCCAAGATGCGCCAGTACGCAATTCAAAATCACCTGGCTCCGGCGCTGAGTAAATTGCAGTTGTCCGAAATCACAGACAACGATGTACGTCGCTTGGCAGACAAGCTAGTCGCAGAGAAGGCGCCTAGTACGGCGCTCCTTTGTCGCATGCTGATTAAGAATGTTTTTAGGTACGCCTCGACCCATGGCGGTCCGAAACTGCGCAGTCCTACCGAGGACGTCCCTCCCTCCACAATTCACGTAAACGCGCCGAAAACAAGGGCGCTGGCTCCTAAGGAAATCGGCTATTTGCTGAACGCGATGGATCGAACATCGTGCGATTTGCTTAGCATCAGCGCCGTGAAACTAGCGCTTTATACCTTGCTACGGAAGTCTGAGGTCATCCATGCAACTTGGCAGGAAATCGACTGGGACGAGAAAATTTGGCGTATTCCAAAAGAACGCATGAAAACTAAAAGGCCTCACAATGTTTATTTAAGCAATCAAGCCTATGACATACTGGTTTGCCTTCGGACATTGAGCACAAGTAAAAGCGATTTTATTTTTCCAGCTAAATATGGTTTGAGCAAACCGCTAGCTAATTCCACACCGAATAGGCTCATAGAAACCTGTCGGAAAATTATGGCTCAGGCAGGGATTAAGTTCGATTCCTGCACGCTACACGATTTTCGGCGAACCGGCAGCACTATTTTGAACGAGAACGGTTATAACTCCGATTGGATCGAGGCGAGCTTATCGCATGTGGCTTCCGGCATTCGAGCGGTCTATAACGTGGCTGACTACGCCAAACAACGCCGGAAAATGCTGCAGGATTGGGCCGACATGATCGATTCCTATAAGGAAAAATATAAACTTCCTGAATAAGAAAAAGCCCCGCCAATCAGCGGGGCTAGTCAATTATGCGGGCATTTTAAACCGCATCACATAGTCATAATCGTATCGGACGGAGCGCCCTAATCGAAATTGGGGCACCAGTTTCCCGGCCTTCTCTAGGCGCCACAACGTTGTCCGGCTAATATTTAAAACCCTCATAACATCCAGGCGGTCGAGCTTAGGCTTTCCAAAGTCTCTGCCTTGCTTCATTTTTCTTTCTCCTTCTCATAGGCTTCCGGTAATTCTCTAAAGGCCAGCACCTCGGAATCCGTGTACTTTTCCCAATAGCCGAACGGATCTAGGCAGCCGATGGTCACAAAGGGCTTCACGTTCGGCTGATCTTTAAGTTTTACAGTCAGTAGATAAAAGCCTGACACGGTAGGTTTTATCGCAGGATAAGGATTCCAAGCGTCCGGACGATAGCCCTGGACTAATTCAATATCTGCCTGGTCCACATAGCAATTTACGAACAGCAGGTATGGGTAAGAGTGCAAAGGAATTCTCTTAGCAAAGAGGACTTCCTTGTTCCCGTTGCCCATGTTGCAATCGCATATCCGATTAATTTCCTCTTCGGTGAAATATTTCTCCAAATTTTCTCTGGCAACCTGATTCTTTATTCTCCACTTTCCCGGGATTCCTGTTTCAATGAGACACCAGGATTTAATTTCGGAGACCGGACAGGTGAAATAATCACCGTCGTCAAAAAATCCGTCTAAAACCAGTCCGTACCTCAATGCCGAGGCATCCTTTGGGCTTTCTTCGAAACCTACCAGGAAACGGTTATGCTTGTCTTCACTTCCCCATAATTCTCTGGGTATCGGTCCCTTTTTCATTTGAACAATCATTTTGTCCTCCATAAAAACAAAAACGCACTGATTTCTCAATGCGCTTGTGTTTGGCACCCTCGATTGAGAGTGCCGTATGGATTAAAAGGCTTATTTATTAACGGCCGGAATAGATGGGCAGTTCTCCGGACAAAAGCTCTTCCAGCTTCTGGACATGAGCTTCCATCGCTTTGGCAAATACTCTCTGCAGTTGTTGCAGTTCGTACCACAGCCGAAGTTCTCCACTGCCTCGGTCAATCCTGTAACGGAGCTTGGCTCGAATGGTGTAGGCGGGACCGTCTTCAAATACCGGAATACCGATCAAGAATTCAGCCGGAACGCTTACGTGACCTTCTGAAACTGCTCCGGAAGGGCTTTTCTCCGTATAAACAAAAGAAGCCATTCCGTTTGCCAAAGAGACCTTAGAGCCGAACGTTACGTTGCGGACATCGTTCAGGTTCGTGACGGCTTCCAGCACTTCTGCAGCGCTTGGTGCACGCTTTCCATCTCCCACAATGTCCGCGATGTGCTCGTCAAGAAACTCAGCAAATTCGATTTGTGACATCCGCTTCTTGTTATTGGAATTCCAATCTCCCCATTCAATGCTTTTTTCAGGTTCATATTTAGCAATCTGATCCCGCCAGTTCGGCTGATCGCGTTTAATGTCGTTAAAAACCGCACTTGCCATGAATATCAGAGACTTAATGGACTTGGTCAGATAAAGATTTGTTGAATCAGTTTTGTAATCCTTGACATATTGGCAGAACGATTCAATGTCATTGAAGAGGAGGAAAAAGTTTTTGATCCTGGTAGGAGCCTGCAAGAGATCTTCTCTACCTGTTACTTCCCAGGAATGTCTGCCTACAGGTTTTGCTACCATCGGCACGCCTTCAACCTCAAAAACAAACGGCGCCTTTAAATCTGCTGGCGCCGGGATGCATTGAGCAAGTTCTTCGGTTGTGAACTCTTTCACTTCTTTCTTTTCATCCATAGGTCCCTCCATTAGTTAGTTGGGTGATGAATTACGCCGTCGTCATCAATATCAATCGGCGCTCTTTCTGCTTTTCCGATCTCCGGGAATAAATCTCCCTGTCGGTCGAGGTTGGAAACCAGTTCCATTTTTAAATTAACAAACAGGACCGACTGACCTGCCTCTTGCGGGATCTTTGTTGTGATCTTGTCGGTAACAATCACAGCCTCAACCATTCCGCCGTTTTTGGTGTTTGGTTTGACGGTCAGCTCGATAACGAGTTTTGCCGGTTTCCCTGTTTCGTAGACGGATTTGACGACCTGCTGCATGGCTTCAGTTGCTTCCATTGAGGCCGCGCCTCTGCGCAGTGTCGCAAACGTAGTTTCAAAAGGTTTGCTCATTTATTTGCTCCAATAAAAAAGCCCTCCGAAGAGGGCGCTTAATTTGTAAGGCTTTCTAGGTTTCTTATTCGTTGACACTATTCTTTATCCCAATCGCTAAGAGCTTCTGCAAAAGATCTTATGAGTTTTAGAACCTGCTCTTTCGACAAGATGATGTTGTGTGCAAATGCACAGGAATCTGCTCCACGCATGAGCAAATATTTGGGGTTCCCAGGAATGAAACTTAAAGATGTAATCACGACTGGATCAAGTGTTTTTAACCTTTCATCTTCACGTTTTAGAGCAAGCGCAGTGACAGCTGGGTTCAAAAGTTCTTGGCTTGTTTTTTCCATTTTTTATTACTCCAGCTTGTAGGCACTAAACTTCAAAACATCGTCATTAGGCGGTTCAATTTCAAGTTCTCTGAAAGCCAACACAACAGCGCCACTATATTGATCCCAGCTTTTGGAATTGGTATTGAAGTAAGAAACACGAATCTGGTGATCAAATCTTCCGTTTAAGTAAACTAAATAGTTACCTGGGCGGGGAGGCATTAAAGCTGGAAACGGATTCCATCCTTCTGGTGTGTACTCAGGAACGTTTTCAAAAAGATCCTTGTCCATGCTGATCGAAAATTTTTGATCATCATCTGCAGCCAAGATGTAAGTTGATCCATCGGTCATTTGATCTTTGCAACGCTTCGCAATGCTTTCATCCGATAGCAGTTGCATGATTTTTTCTTTGATTGCAGGGTCTTTAATCTTCCACATTTATTTCTCCTAAACACATCCGCCGCAGCACCCGTGTGGCACATTTTCGTTAATCATTTTGAGGAGCTCCCACTTATGCTCCTTCAACTCTGGGTAGGTCTCGAATAAATCGAAGTCGCAGATGTCCTCCCAAGGACCTTCCTCAACGTGCTCACACCAGTGAGAATCAAACCAGACGCTCCCGCCAGAGATAAGCGAAACATCAGCCTCATAGATCTTCCCGTCTGCCTTGAATTTCAGACGGCCAAAGCAGAGGTTTGGATACCCGCCGTCATAGTCAATGAATTCAAACTGCATACAGTCTCCAAAAGAGAAGGCCCCGAAGGGCCTGGCGTTTTACCTGATGTATGACATCAACAAATTTTTGATTTCCTTTTTGGCTGCGGCCAGTTTCTCCCAGGAGGAGGACAGATTATCGGTAAGGAGAATCTCAAGCTCAGCATCATCCAGGTAAGCGACCCGCACCTCCCATTCGTCACTTTTGTAGAGAAGGCCGACTGTTTCGCCATTGAACCTGATGTCGTACAGCTCATGGTCTTTCCAGACAAACTCAACTTTATTTGATGTTGACATCCTGTCGCTCCTCCAAGTGAGCCCCAGGAACCTCAATTCCAGACTTGATTGTTTTGCTAATGGCTACCAGGTCAGGGCTTGTTTCAACTTTCACTCTGAGCAGGTCTTTCGGAATAAGCTCCATGTTGTCCACAATCGTGGCAGTGGACTTGCGCAGGTAAACAGTGACGAGCGGATCAGAAACCTTCTTGAGGCCGGTCGAAGTCATAGCGTCCAGCATCAGATTTTTGAGAGTTTCAGCGCGCCGCTTCATGCCGTCCTTACGAGCCTTGAGGCGTTTGATCTGGGCGTCGATCTGCTGCGCTTCGCTGTCGAGCTCAAACAGATACAGACCCGTGTTTTTGATTGTCTCGTTCAAGTCTCCAGCAAACTCGACAAGGGCATCAGTGCCTAAGATTTCACCTGTTTCCTCGTCCACCTGGACGCCTTCCAAAACCTTTCGGTATTCCTCAGGAATTTCATAAAGTTTCATATATAAAAGAAAAGGCGCAGTTTTTAGCCGCGCCTTCTAACGTAAAAGAATGTTTAGAACGGAATGTCTTCAGGGTTGCCGGTGTAAGGCTCCTCGGCTGGGGCGGCCTGTTTTACCTGGGCGGGTCTATCGGACTTCTTGTCGAGGAGCTGAAGGTTATCGGCCACAATCTCCGTTGAGTATTGTGTCTTGCCTTCCTTGTTTTCCCACTTTCTGGTGCGCAGGTGACCTTCAATGAACACTTTGGAACCCTTGCTCAGGTAGGTTTGAGCAACCTCAGCAGTGCGACCGATAGTTGTAATACGGTGCCACTCTGTTTCCTCCTTTCGTTCTCCGTCCTCTCCCTTACGGAATGTAGAGGTGGCAACAGAGAACGAAGTGATCTGAAGGTTAGTGTTGGTAAAGCGGGTTTCTGGATCACGTCCGAGCGCACCCAGAATGAAGACTTTATTTACTGACGGCATGTTTATTCACCTTGTTGAGTTGTGTTGAGATCGGCCTTCCGCGCGATTGCATAGAGGCGACGTTTTTCAGAATCAGAGAAGAGGGCGTGTTGCTCAGGATTCTTTTCCTTCAGAGAGGCCATGAAGTTTTTGATTGATTCAACGCCCAGGGCCGCGGCCTTTTCTGCCTCAGCCTGAATCTCTGGAGAGATCGTGGCTGCACCACTAAGCCAGCTCAGGAGCTTTTTCCCTGTTTCCTCAGTGATGACTTCAGGATCTTTAAACAATCCTGTACGGTCTTTACTGGCGACTGCGTTATGACTATCTCGGTCAATGGAGAGCAGCACCGTGAACTCAAACTCAATACCGTCTCTTTGCTCGGTTTTGTCCTGAACCTTTTTTACCTTGCCATCAACCAGGGCCACGCCCGCTTTACTTCTCATTGTTGCGATAACGTGAGCGCGGCTATTCAGAATCGTGTCCAAGAACTTGCGGTGCATAGGCGTGACTTTCTTCCAGCCCGCCAGGCTATTTCCTTTTGAATACAGATCAGCGAGCTCCAGGCATCCATTCTTACCTGACCATTCAGGTGTGATGGAATCCAGGATGATGACGTTATAGCCAGCCTCTTCGGCGGCATGAATTGCATCAACGTACAACTCAGGGCTGAAACTGTCAGTCAGCTCAAGAACATCAAACTCAGGAATGCCAGGCAATCCAGAGTAAAGAGAGGCGCTGCCGCGCTCGGTATCGACAACAGCGATTTTCCCGCCGAGGCCCTTAGCCAGGCGCAGAGCGGAATAAGTTTTGCCAGAGCCGCTGATACCTTCCAGGGCAAGGCGGAGTTTAGATTCAGATCGAACCGCTTTTTTAAATGTGAATGTCATTGTGCTATCCTTTTAAAGAGGGTTGTGGCCGCAACCCTCAAGATCATTCATATGGTCTAACTTCAAAATTCAAAAGGAACTTCATCTAATTCAAACGGGATGAAGTTCTTTTTTTGCTCCCGCTCAGCGCACTGGCGCTCGCAGTCGTTCAGCTCCTCGTCTGTCCATTCAGGAGCAGATGGTTCGTTATCGAGCATTTCACGCGCCTGTCCCCAGCTGATCCCACAGCCGTAGTACTCGGCCTCGTCGGGATAGTCTGGTGGCTCATGAAACTCGAAGCGGCCAGCCTCAGCTTGCCCCATCATCCAATTCATAATCTTTGACATACTCAATCTCCTTAATCAAAAAGTGCAGAGAAGGGACCCTGTTGTGGAGGCAACTTTCTCTGCCTTTTAGGTTTTACTTTTTTCGCGTAGTAATACTCTTTGCACTTCTTTTTAATTTCTTGTTGATGCTCGAGGTAGTAGAGGCGCCTTCTCTCTCTCTTAGTGAGTTTTAATGCCATTCGTTTTCCTCCAGATACTCGTCGAATATCGGTTCAATCTCAGGATGTCGTTCATCCTCACCGTTCTCGGCCAGTTGGTTGATCCTTTCATCGCAATATCGCGGGATGTACTCTTCAAAGAACTTTTCGAGGAGCCGTTCATATTCAGCTTGCCGTTTTTCTTCCTGCCAGCTCATTTGCCAGAGATCTCCTGGCCCGGGGCATGTTCTCGGAGTTACATGCATAGCAGCCACCGCTGAAAGGCATCGGCGCCGAGGACTAAGGTCAACGTGCCGAAAAACAGGGCGAAGGCGATCAGAGCGCAGAGGAAACATGCGAGATCGTCCTCTAACAGATCATCAAATTTTTTATTCATGATTGCCTCCGATAGGCAAAAGGCTCCCCACCCGAGCTCCAAGGAGTTCAGTTTGTTTACCGCTCAGGCGGGGATTTAAGAAGAGAAGTTAAGAGTTACGAGAAACAAGTTGTCTCATTCGGCTGATGAACCACATCGGTTCATGCCAAACATCGTAGAAGCGGGAGGCGTCAGGGCGTCCCTGCCTGTAAGCTTCTTTTGAAGCCCACTGAATTTGCGGCTTGAACAAGTCATCGAAGTAGTAAATCAAAGACTTGATCGCCTGGAGCTCGTTGTCAGTGATGTAATGCTTGCTGACAGGAATTGCCGGAACAGCCGGAAGCGGCTCAGAACTCGAAGAACTAATCGTAAAGCTCGGATACTGAACGACGTAATTTTGTAGAGGAACTTCTCGCTCCTTTACATCAGGGACGTTGAAATCCGAAACCTTTAGAGCGTCAACGAATGCCAGCGCGGTCTCAAAATCTCTTTGAAGCAGGCAGGTGTAGCGCGGTATGCGGAAGCGTCTCTTGAGTGCTCGGTAAACAAAGCTGTAGTTCTTGTTTCCAAACAGGGCATGAGTTTTGCGCATCACACGGCTGGAGAGTTCGTACTGCTGCTCATTGGAGATTAATGTGCTGTCCTGCTCCTGAGCTGAATAACAACCTTGCTTTCGGATTGCCGGAAGAACCTCATTCGTGACCCAGCGTTTGAATTTTTTTGCCTTCGGAAGCTTCGAGCCGAAGATCAAGGCGTACAGGCCGCTTTCGTTTACGCAGTTGACCAGTTGTTTGCGGTTGAGTCGGTCGAGCATTTCGACCTTTGTCACATCCTCAGGGTCGCAGTGTTGCGCAACTGCGTTTTGAGGTTTTGCGTAACCTAGAATTTTGCAAACTTGTTGGGCAATGAAAAGAGGATTGAGAACGTCCCCAAGAATCGTGAAGGATGATTCTTCGAAAGTGAAGGCTAAAGTGTTTGACATCTAATGTCTCCTAATGCGTGTTTGAAATCCTGCGCCACACGCCAATGTGGTGAGCAGGAACTTTCGGGTTGGCGTACCGTCATTAGGAAACGGCGTATCTTTCGATACCCCGAAAGTCCCGCTCGTAGAGACTTTAGATGGTGCCCTGTTTCAGGGCATCATGCCGACCAGCCATAAAAAACGCCTTTCGGCGACTGATCGCCTAATGTCGGGACGCCAATCCCGTGTCCGTTTTTTGCGGACAAGATAAGTTTAGCGACTTTCATGGAGACTTGTAAAGGCCTTAATTTTTAACATCTGGATAGATGTCTCGGTCAATCGTTTGCCACACCAGATCAGAAATGAAATTCGACGCATACTCTTTAAAGAGCGCCTTGACTTCCTTCTGGGCCTCAGCAGTCGAAACAACGTGAGCCAGATCAAGCGTTATCTCTTTCTTTCCAGAGAGCAGGGCGGAAACAACAGCGCGCTCTGCATACGTGAGAGCATCAGTGAGACAAATTGCAGAACCTCGTTCTTTCAAAATGTCTTCAACAGCAACATCAAAAATCTGTTTTTGTTCATCTACTAACAGGTCCATGTTTCTCTCCTTAAAACTATGTAAAAAAGACCACATTCAAAAGCTCCCCTCAGCGCTGAACTGGAACTAACAGTTATTGGTAAAAGCCTGGGGAGCTTATGAAGATGGTCTGAAGAAGCCCCGTCTTTCCGGGGTGTCACCTCTGCGAGATAATTAATTTGCAAACTTTCAACTATCTCAATGGAGGAAAAGATGAATAAAGAATTCATTCAAAAGCTAATCATTGCTTTTGTTCAAAACGGCACGCTCAGCCTCCCTAAAATCAACATCGGGGGAGGCCGTGATGCAAAAGAGGATCAGGCCGAAAAAGACCTTTTCGAGGCTCTAACCCGTATAGGCCGATTAGAAGAAAAGATGATCAAAGAATTTGAAGAAATTGATTTCGATCTGGAGCGAGCTGTTCAGATTATTCATGCTCGCCATAGTAATCGGAGCTGAAGCCGGCTGAACCTGCTGCCTTTTGATCATAGTGAAGTAATTGCTCAAGCAACTTGTTGGCTTCTAAAGCTTGGGATGACAGCTCATGGATTCTTTTGGCTCTATCTATGGCTGTCATATTGTTGTTCCTTTGAGTAAATTCAATGCAGGTCAACTTGCCATCAATAAAAACTTTCAGTAGTCCTTCCATTTCTTCTTTACTCATCGGAAGAGTGAGGCTCCCACAACAAAGGAGGCACAGTGCATCTTGTTCTTTAATGCTCATCGCTTTCTCCTATCCCGGTTCGTTATCTGAACTTTCCCTCAGCCAGGTTCATAAGGCGTTCGGACTCCTCGCTGAAAAAGCTATTTATTTCGTCAAGATTCTTTTGAAGAGACTCGTCCGCAAGCTGGCAATTTTTGAGCTCATACTCAAAATCGTTAATCAGTTCGGCAATCTGTTCAGCTTTCCCGGAACACTTCAGAGCGTCCTCAACGTCTGAGTAATCCCGTTTATCAATTACAAGTCTTTCCATTTTCATCTCCTTTGATGGTCAATTCATTCAGAAACCTCTTCTGCTGCCGTTCAGTGAACAGAAACAAGGGATTTGGCAGGGAAGAGGCTTTTGAATGAGCTATTAGAAAATTCCTAATAGCTCGAGGGTTGATTAAGCGGGACGTTCGCCAGCTTCGTACGCGGCGAGTACGTTTTCTAAATGCTGGATTGCTTCTTCTTTTTTCTTAAAGGTTTCCCAGCTAGTCTTGTTGTAAAGAAACATTTGAAGACCTTCAAGTTTGTCGCAACTCTGAAATGCCGAAAACGCCCATTCGTGACATCCTATTTTTAATAGATCACAAACGTATTCGCCTTTGTAAAACACTTTAAATTCATAGTTAAACGACGTGTACTCAGTTACTTTTTTACGTTCATACGTGGCTAACATGTTATCTCCTAGTAATTGATCTCTATAATCGGCTTAGACGGACTGGATCAAGCCGACCCAAGAGATCGGCTCCAGACGGAATGCAGTGTGAGAACACTGAGAAATGCGTCCCAGTGGCGGGCGCCGGATTGTGTCCTAGAGGCACGCCGGCGCTTTTGAATTTTCAACAGTACCGACGAAGGTAGTTGTAGATTTCATCGACTTCCCAACCGCGCCCAAACTCGCAGGCATAATCCCAACAATTTCCATAGTCGAACTCATTTCGTTTGGCCAACTCGTCGCAATAAGCCTTGGCAGCTCTTTTCTGCTTCAGCAATTCGAGCCGTTGTTTCTTCGTTAATTTCTTTGGTTTTTCCATGGTTATCTCCTGATGAGCCGGCCTGTCAGCTCGGTCTGTAGGGCTTCAAATCTTGCAAAAATGACCTCTAGCTCGATGAGCGCTCGTCTTTTTGTCCGGAAACTCAGACCGAAAACGTTTGCCAATAACAAGTCGTTTACCTTGTCTTGTTCTTTCATAAAGAATCCGGAAAAACGCCAGTCATTAGGCTTTGGTCTAATTAAGCTGATGATGTTTTGACCCTTGTAATAAATCTCATAAGCTCTAGGGATAACGCGTTTAACTTTTAAAAGCATTTTTTCTCTCCTGTAAGAAACAGAAGCGCCCTCCAGCGTGTGCTAGATGTATCCAAAGGAGAAGTTGCCGGAAAGCGCTTTTGTTTGTGAACTGCTTTTTGTCGGCCCCTACTCGTACCTGACGACTTTAACGTCACAATCCTTTCAGCATTCCTCGCCTTGCCGTCGCTTTCGCTAGACATCTCGGGCCAATTCACTGGCCACCCGCTTGAGTTCATAGCCTTTCGGTTTACTCGGCCTTAGAACCCTTTTCCTTCCTGACAAGCTTCAGAAGGATTTTTAAAGAACGTTTGCTTGGTGAGGAAAGAATAACATAATGTTATGTTAAAACGCAAGCAAAACGTTATGTAATAAATAACATTAAGTTAGGTATTTGTGCCGATTTGTTTCTTGTACGCAACAAAAAAGCCGCTTAGAGCGGCTTGGAGTAAGAGATAAAAAGACTATTTCTCTAATTTTTTTCGATATTTCATGAAGTCTGACATGACCGTCTATGTCTGAGACTCTATAACCGAGCTTACTATCCCGTACTTATCTGGAGCGTATTTGAAGTTCTTATCGACTAGCTCAAGAACTCTCTGATAATTGTCTCGGCACTTTTCTTGAGCCATTTTTGTTAGGTACATAATGTCGATTTTCCCGTCTTCAAGGTTTTCGTAGTGGGCACGGAGACAAATGTTCAGGGCAAAATAGGCTAAAGCAGCTTCCTCGTCTTTGCTAAGTTTCTTGGGTAGAGGTTTTGGTGCGGGCTGATCTGGCGGGTTTTCAAAGACCCTAGGATCTTCTCCGGCTCCTCTATCGGTATGAACGACATCCTTTTCAATTATGTCTTTGTATTCCCGGCTCACCCTTTCATACCAGTCTTCAATGCAGAATTTAGACGTGCATGCTTCTCTCTCCTGCCAATTCTTTTTTACTAGTGCCTTAAATTCTTTGCTGTTACCTGTTTTCTTCTTTGCGAGTTGGTAAATTTTGCCCAATCGCTCATCCTCAATCGACAAAATAGGGTCGCTACAAATCATTTTTTCCGGCCAGCTTCTTGCTTTGCTGCAATCAAAACTAGCACCGTATGAATTGACGGCGGAGAGAAGCAGTAACGGGAGTAAAAGTATTTTTTTCATTGTCCTTGCCCTTCAAAAATAGCTCTGAAATCGGTTTTGGTTAGACAAATGTCCCGTGCCAAACATAGACAACGCGACCGACGATTTCCAATTGTTCCGACCCGTCGAGTTCTTCACTAAGCTTCACGGTAGGATTGTCAGAAGATATAACGATGACGCCCTTGAGATTCTTGTTAACCCGTTTAATAAACAACGTGTCATAGGAGCGCAGGACATAAATTCCGTCATAAAGATCTTTGACGCCCTCATCTATGAGGACCTTATCTCCTGGTGCAATTGTCGGGAGCATAGAATCGCCATGTCCTGTCAAAACTTTTAGGTTCATGGGATTAGATGGGTTGAGTCTGCGCACAAAATCGGGTGCCAAGGTCAGGCCACCGACGATGACATCTTGTTCTAATACGCTTGGATCGTCTCCCATGCTTCCAGTGTTTTCGAGCTCGAGTACCTTGACGCCTTCGGCAGGCTTGTCGATCGAACTAATCAGCATGCCTGTGTGATCAGTGTCCATCCAACCGCGCCCTAGGTGCAGCTTTGACTCTATGTCGCGGGCCATTTTGTCTCCCATCAAATAGGGCTTTCCCGTGCTGCTACGGACCGATTGGGCCCGGATAAATGACAAGGATGGATCATTTCTGCGCCTCCCAAGCTTTTCATTTAAGGCTGGGATGGTGCCTTCCTCTTCAATTAACAACTCGAGATTTTCCCTACGAATTTCGCTCACTGGTCTCATTGTTTTCTCCTTAGAGGTATTAAACAACACATTGTTAATTTGACATAACTAAATGTTATGCGTAACATCAAAACAAAACGTTATGTGTGAATAGCAATGAAACTCAAACACTATTTTGAAAACCATCCTGAGATTTCTCAGAAGCAGTTAGCGGAAAAGCTTGGTGTTACGCCTGAGTTTGTGAGCATGCTGGTTGCTGGCAAACGTACAGGATCAATTGAGAAGTGCATTTTGATCGAAGAGCTGACAAACGGAGAGGTAACCGTTGAGGACCTTAGGCCCCAGAACTCTTGGAACAAAATGCGCAACAACCTTTTGCGCCGAATGATCAATCAGTAGGTGAGATCATGTCCTGGCAAGATTCAGACGCAGTGCGGAAACTTTTTGTCGGCAATTCGGCGGCAAAAAGCGTACTGCGCTGCTTGGCTGATTTCAAAAATGAAAAAACGGGGAAGTGCAACCCAAGCACGGACACGATAGCCAAAGAGACCGAGCTAAACAGAAAAACTGTTTACAAGGCCATCAATTACCTAGAAGAAAAAGGGTTTATCCGTAGAGAGCGGACCGTTCTCAACTCCTCAAATAATTACATTCTGAATCTTATCGCCAGACCTGATAGTTCCATAAACGGTAGTACCGTTTTTGGTAGTACCAAATGTGGGACTAGTACCAAAAACGGACTTTCCGTAGTCCCAAATATGGGACGTGTGGTAGGCCCAAATACGGGACGCGAACCAGTAAATGAACCAGTAATAGAAACAATTAATACATCTAACGATGTATATGTCCGTAGAGCCGAAACCGGCTCTCCAGACGCACAGAAAAATGCCGTAAATGAAAGTGAGAAATTCAACCTCACCGAACCAAAAGAAGAACTCACTCCGAAACAACGATCGGCACAAATCGGCTCCCGTTGTCCGCACGAAAAAATCATCGCCTTGTACCACGAATGTCTGCCAATGCTGCCGACAGTCCGGATCTGGTCAGAGGACAGAAGAAAAACGTTAGCGGCTCGCTGGCGGACGTTGGTTAATGACAAGGGCTATCAGTCCGAAGAGGAAGGTCTTGGCTGGTTTAAGAGGCTGTTCGGATACATAAGGCGATCGCGTTTCCTCACAGGTGAAACACCTCAGAAGGAAGGGCGCACCTGGAGGCCTGATCTGGAATGGATCATCAAGCCGAAAAACCTAACGAAAATCATTGAGGGGAAATACCATGTCCAATAACTACAGCATGAGAGATGTGGACTTTGACAGAAGTCCGGAAGGGAAGAAAACTCCAAAGAAGCTATCACCGAAGATTTTTGAACAACCCTGCAGAGCAAACGGCTGCCCTTGCACGGTTTTTTGCGGCCAGCTGACCCAAGGCATCACTGTTTGTGAATTCCACGAAGGCGTTCAAGGCAAATATTTTCCAACGGTGACGGCAGGTCTTCATCGCTTCAAGGATCTTATTGACCTCGCAGAACGGCTCCTTAGGGACTGGCGGCTGATCGACGATTACAACTCGACCTACAACCACCCGCATGTCATCCAAAACCTAACCGAGTATTTCAACGCAATAGGCATTCCGGAACTGGCTCCGAAGACAAACATCCCATGTATTCCTATCGAAGGAAAGCAGCAGTTCCGTGATGAATCGGCCTATGACCTCGGAAACCGGATCAAACGTTGGGTGCGTATCCAAGTAGTCAAGCCCTACATGATCGAAAACTCGGAAGAAAGCCTGAAAGAGAAAACGGTTGAGCAACTGTCTCCGCTCTCGGCTTACGTGAAACAACTCAAACGCAACGCCATCCGGAAGCAACAGGATGACGAGGCTTACTTTTAGGAGGCGGTCATGTCCGGGTGCTGTCTGTACTGCAAATTTGCAGAGTCTTATTGGGTCGATAAGGAAGGGAATAAGCGTCTACCGCCAAAAGCCTCTTTCGGAGACATGAACGTCTACTGCCACCATCCGGATAAAGGTGCTGGCCTCGAGTGCTACCCGATTTCATTTGCTCGGTGCTCGGTTTTTGATCTTGATACGGATGAGCGCATCGAACGCCGGAGGCAATTCTTTTCACAATTCGAGCGATACAGGGTTCATGCAGAACTAATCGCTCAGAGACGATAAAACAACCAGGAGAAAAACATGGAACTATCAACGATCGAAAGTTCGGCCATCATTTTGGTGCTGATCAATCTTGCGGTTTTGTTTGTGGCAGTAATGGCCTTTTATCAAAATTGTGGCCTCAAGATCCAAATCAAATACCTTTGGCTGGCCATTGACGCATTGGAAGAGGAAAACAGAAAACGCAAGCATCAGGAGGGATTATGAGCAAATCACAAAGAACAAAAGGGGCTGCCGGAGAACGCGAAGTCTGCGACCTGATTTTACGAGACCTCGGAATTGAGGTTCATAGGAATCTACAGCAGACACGGGATGGAGGTGCAGACATCAAACTCAAGCCCTTCTCTATCGAAGTCAAAAGACGCGCTGCTATTGGCAACATCTACGACTGGATTGATCAGGCTGAACGAGGATGTGAGTTTCCAGAGCGTCCGATTGTTGTCTGTAGAGCTGACAGAAAAAAATGGCTAGCGATCATGACGATTGATGAGTTGTTCCGCCTCATTCGCGAAGAAGTAGCAGCCGCGGGAGGTAAGTGATGCGAATTGACAGAATCAAGGGAATGGAAGTCGTACGTTGGACTGCGGAGGAATATCAACACATCCACGGTGAATCCATGTCTGAGTGGTTCAATTGGGTTAGTGACTATGTTGACCCGGATGAAGTCAGAAAGGCCACCTTAAAAGCGTGGGGCCTTCTGAAGTTGAACGATCACCTGATCTATGAGGAAAGGGCTAAAAGATGGATATAGAAACAAGCCTAATGATCATTTCGATAACTCAGCTATTCCTTGCTATCGCGATTGTCTTTGTCAGCCTGACCCAGCGAGACATCCGGATATTTATCCGGAGACTGTCCGGAGAAGTCCAGGACCTCATTAACGCCCGCGGAACTCAAGAATGAAGTTATCTCTTTTTAGCCGGAATGAGTTGGCGGATTCTTGCGACTTGCTTGGCTGGCTTGACCCAAATGTCTACCAGGGAATTGACGAGCTCAGACATGATCTCGGCCAGCTCTTGAGTATCGGTATCAGAAAGAATGTATTTGCCCTTATGAGCAAATTCGTTGCCGGTGTCTCGACAGGCATCAACCATTTGTCTGACATCGGATGTCATCCCTTTGTTTTTCTCAATGGTGTCGATCTTTTTCCAAAGCAGATCGTCAGGTTTATAGCCGGAAATCTTACTTGTTTCGGCAACGTGGTCTGCGAGCTTCTCCAGGCAGACGCGAAGAAGTACGCAGGTGCAGCGGGGCGACAAATAGATGATGCTTTGCGCCTCGATAAAGTCTTTCTTCACGCTTTCGGGCATCCCTTTGGCCGGCTCGATTCCCGCGGGCGTTGGGTAACGAAGTTCGCCATTTTCCCAAAAGATCAGCCGGTCGCAGGCCTGGCATTTGGTAAGGGCAGTCTTTTCTATTGGCATGATCTCAGCGAGGTCCTCCACGCCGACGGACTTGTCGCCGAAGCCGCTTCCGCGGCCGACACGCGCGAAGATGTTATCTCGCGTAATTGGCGGCTTAATTTTGGAAATAATCGGCAGCGTAAAAATCGCAGTAACAGCCCCGCAGTGCGGGCATTTATAGGAGTTTGACATGACTAATTTCCCTTTTGAGTTGAGTAAGCAGGTAAAACATATCGATATTGTAAAAACCCGCACGGCTTGTATAAACAACGCTTTTACGGCAATCGAGACAGCAAAGCTTACCCTTAGCCGCCTGGAGGAAATGGCCGCCCAAAGAGCGGACGGAAAACTCCTTGATATTCACACCGTAGGCACCACGACGCATGCCCTGCGCGAAAGCGTGGACCGCATTCTTGTGGGCCTGATCGAATCCCAAACAATTCCCGGAGATAATGCTTGATCGATACTCACTTCTACGAACGCCTGGCCAACTGGCGACGGGTCTATGGAGATAAGCCGGTGCGCTGGCGCTCGCCTACGGACACCTTCTGCCAGTATGCCAAGTGTTATTTTGAGCGCGCCCCGGAAACCGAGGAGGAAAAGTTCTGGAGGGAAGTTACCGAGCTCAAAGGGCGCGATCCGCTGCTCCCGGCGCCGGACTATTCAGACGCCGAGCTTCTGCAGCGCGCCTGGATGAGTTTGCCCGATAGAGTTGACGGGACAAAGGTAAAGCGTCACATCCGGGTATTCGTTTTCGGCACGCGCAGAGAGTACGAACGACTGCTGCGCCAGTCTAAGGTCTCCTACAGACAGGAGCCGGAATGGCGCCGGTCATTCCTCCAGGCGTTCTATGAGGCTATCGAGAGAGCTCAGAAGGGCAAAATAGAGGGTTAATCCCTATATTAATCTGCGCCTTAAAATGGTAAAGTCAAGGTAACAATTTAATCTACGACTTCGCGTTGTGCCTGATCGCTCTCTAGCGGTCTTTCGCGTGCCCGGAAGAAACGTAGTACGCTGGAGCTCGGTGGTCTTTGGATCTCGAGCTCTTTTGCTTTTATGGTTAAAAGGAGCGGCGCATGTTTTTTGTTTGGCTCGCAGTGATTGCCCTTTTTGTCTTTCAACTGGTTGGCTTTTACGCGGTTTTTGTTTCGTGCCGCTACCTGCTTCGGAGAGTTGTTAGCTTGGAAGGTAGACAGGGACCCCGCGTGTCTTAATTCCGCAGGCGATGCAAAGCATTGATCCAAAGTTTGTTAGCCGGAAGAGCCCCTCTTTCCATTGAAAATCTGCGGGGCTAGCTGGGTATCCATCTACTTTGATCGCTTCTACGTCAATGGATCTTTTGATGTTTAGATATGCCGCTTCTCCGGAGGCGCCGGTGAGGAAAGTGGTATCGGATACTTCAATAATCCCCATGCGGTTTAGGTTGTCGAAGTAAGAGGATATGTTATTCGGGCAGTGGCAAACAGCCCTAAGTTCAGGCGGGAGAAGGTTTTTCGCGATAAGAATCTTTCCATCCTTCGGTAAGCGCTGATAAAGGTCTAGCTTTGCAAAATTTATGGCTCTTTTAGAGGCCATAAACTCTAATATCCTAGCTTCGTCGCATGAAATCGCTTTTAGGATTTCGGTGAACGCCGGGAGGATTCCGGCGGCTAGTTCCTTGTCGGCGCTGGCGATTAAAAGATTCTCGAAAAGTTTCTGCACTTCGGGTTTGTCTACTGTGGCCGCGTAGCCAGATAGCACGCCGCTGACAATTTGAGGATCGGGCTCCCGGCGTCGTTCCTCGGGGATTTGCTGCTTTCCTTCTTCGTATTTTTTCGCAAGGTTGTCCCAACCCTCTTCAATCTTTTGGGATAGAACTCCCATTCCGCCGCCAAAAATAGCGTTGGCTAGGCGTCCGAATGAACCGCCAAGCTTACCGGCTTCGGCGGCCAAAGGGTGTGCGAGATCGGTGTACAAGTCTTCGCTGACTTTGTCGCTGATAGGAAAAAGTTTAATGTCTGTCATGGATTCTCCTTTGGATTGTTACTTAGCAAGAATGATTCTAAGGAAATAGCGGGCTGATCGTCCCGTCCAACAACCGATCTTTCTCTTTGAGTATGTACATGGGGTTTGAGCCGCTCGGTCATTCGTGATCGGGCGGTTTCTTTTTATGGGTTTGCGTTATGACTATCAAAATCCTCGGCCGCGTTCCGGTTCGTTTTAAGGACGGAGTTAAGTGGATCACGGTGAAACCGAACGGCCCCGAAAACAAAGGTACGCCGGTCAAACTGGACGATCGAACCGGAGAGGTTCTTGCAGGCATGGGCGGAAAGTTTAACGGTCGCCATATCTCTGCGGCACCCAGAGGCGGCAGACAGGAGCAGCTGGGAGCTCAGGCCGTGATTGAATGGTCTAAAGCGCCCAAGGCTCCCCAGAAGCCTCAATACACTGGTTCCGACAAATATACGAAAACGGCTAATTTGGTTAAGTCGACGCAGAAGGAATTTACTCCGGACAGCGTAGGTAAGGCGATCAAAAACCTTAATTATCCCTACACGATCGACCTGGATAACAAGGACCAAATTCTCAAAGAGCTCGATAAAGAATACGACCATTTGAGATCCATGGGCTATCCGTATGGCCCGGACGAAGCGGAGAAGGTATATGAGCGCGCGATGAGTTTTCAGGCCGCTCGAAAACGTGTCGATGATATTTTTGAAAGGGACTACGGAGACCTTACGAAAGGCGAGGACGGCCTAGAGCCGGACGAAGTTGAGGATCTTAAAAATCTGTACGCCGAGAGACTTCGCCTTTCTGCCCTACAGCGGGTCGCCGAAGCGTCTATCTGGTATTCGGACAGGGCGGATTTTAGAAGTACGGATTTTTATAAAGCCCTGGATAAGGCCTCCTCGAAGCTCGGCGATAAGGTTGACGCTTTGGCGGCTCTGCCGTCCAGAAGGCCCGCGAATCGGCAAAAACGTCAACTGCAGCAGAAAAAGAAATTTGAGGCAGAAAGATTAAAGCGTGAGCAAAAGCGGGCTATCAACGCTTTTCAGGCGCAATTTTCAAAAGAGCTCGTGAAAAACGTTAAGCCGCAAATCCAAAAGCTAAATTCTGACCTGGCATCTGCATCTACATCCGCGGACGTTGTGGCGGCATTGGATTCCAGCGGCCTAATGAATGCGCCGACGCAGGGGCTTAATCTTATGGGACCCGATACCGCGCGCTCTATAGGGCAGGCTTATTCTGACATCTGCTCAAAGTTTCCTTTTCTTGTGGGTAATATCGGAGGGGCTAATTGCTCTAGGCTCGGAAGCTCCACGTATGGTCAGTGCTCGATGAGTAGGGGCGCGATCGATTTCAATACTAAGTATTACGGGAGAGGAAATGAGGCGTCCTTCGCCGCTTCGTTTAGTAACTGTATCTCTACGCAATTCCATCCTCAGGGCGTTATGTCCAAAGGCGCAGCTTATGCAGTAGCGTCGCATGAGTTGGGGCACGCAATTGAAGGACGCCTAGAAAAGCTCATGAAAGCCGCAGGCGTTGATACGACGGAGAAGAGAAAGAAAAGATATTTTATTTCCGGACGCGTAATGGACAAGGCTTTGTCTAACCTGTCTTTACAAAACGACCCGTTAGTTATAAAGAAGGAACTGTCTGATTACGCAAACACGGATAGCGCAGAGTTCTTTGCCGAAGCTGTTTCTGAGTACCTCTGTAGTCCGTCTCCTAGACCAGTGGCCGCAGAGGTTGGTAAAATACTAGAACGGTTCATGAAAAATGATTTTTCAGACCTTGGTATTTGAGAGGAATAAATGGCCGAGAAACTTACACCTGAATCAGAAGAGTGCTACGAAATGGTTCCAGCCTCTTTTCCCGAAGATTGGTTCGACCATAGCGGACCCGGTTGCCAAGGGCTTAAGTTGAAGAAGGAAGCCCCGGCTCGTGCGCACAAAGAATTGAAAGAATATCAGGACTATTGCGATGAGATGCGAAAGAAAGGCATCATCGTCAACTAATTGCCAATAACAAACCATAACCGCCCGCGTGGCGGTTTTTTATTGCCAAAAACAAACCCCGTCTAGTTAGGAGATAGGCGGGGTTTTTAGTGTCAACCTAAAGTAGTAGGTCGATATGGGAATTATATCAAGGTACTGTAGGAAGCTGGTTATGGAGATATTCCAAAAGTATCCCGTTTGGGCCTTTTGTTTCCGCTGGGGAATCCTTATTTTGATGCTGGCCTTTTCTTACAGCCTTATCAAATAAGGGGGCAGCCATGGACGAATGCGAAGCTCCGAAGCGTAAGCAGGGGCGCCAAACCAAGTACACGCCTGCCAAGGCCAAAGAGATCTTAAGGCGGCTCGCCAGTGGCGAGACCCTAACTTCTATTTGCCGGGATATGCAAATTCCGCCTTCTACCGTTTATCAGTGGACCGTCGACCGGAATGACTTTGCCGTAGACTTCGCGCGCGCGAGAGATTTCGGCGATCAGGTCCTGGAGGATGAGGCCGTCGACATCTCCGACACGATGGAAGAAGCATCTGAGACGATTGATTCGTTCAGCGAGAAACATGGAGCGTCGAGCACAGTCAAGAAAGGTGACGCCGTGGCACATCGCAGGCTTCGCGCGGAAGTCCGGCTGAAAGTTGTCGCAAGACGAAAGGGCGCAAAGATTCAACTGGATACGAACGGCGCCGGAGGCGAGGGCCTGGCGAGCGTCTACGAGAAAATCAGAGAAGTGGCTAAAGGTAAGAAATGAACGATCCTTTTTCCGAGCTGTGGAGCCCGCACAGATTTAAAGTGTTTTACGGCGGCCGCGGCTCCGGAAAGTCGTGGGCCATCGCTGAGGCGCTGATCGTCATGTCGAATCTTTCCCGGCTGCGCGTACTGTGCTCCCGCGAGTTTCAAAATTCGATTGCCGATTCGTCTTATCAACTTTTGAAGGACACGGCCGAGCGCCTAGGGCTGAGCCACCGCTTCGAGTTCCTAGAGGCCGAGATTCGCCATATAAACGGCTCTCGGTTCTTTTTCAAAGGCTTGCAGCAGAGACAAGCGCAGTCGGTAAAGTCGATTGAAGGTGTCGATATATGCTGGATTGAGGAGGGCCAGTCAGTCTCGCAGGTCTCCTGGGAGACACTGATACCGACCATCCGAAAGGCAGGCTCCGAAATTTGGGTCTCGTTTAACCCGCTATTAGCTGACGATCCGACAACCAAATTATTCCTGACCGATGCGCCGCCTCCCGGCGCCTATGTCCGTAAAGTCAATTTTGATGAGAACCCATATTTTCCGGAAGCGCTCCGGCGCCAGATGGAATGGGATCGCAAAAATGACTACGAGAACTATTTGCATGTGTGGGAAGGATTTCCCCGGACAATTAGCGACGCGCAGATTTTCCGCGGGCGGTTCACGGTCGAGAGTTTTCCGGACGATCTTTGGCAGAAAGCAGATCGTTTATTTTTTGGCGCTGACTTTGGCTTTGCGAACGACCCGAGCACGCTGGTGCGATCGTTCATGTACGACAATCGGCTGTATGTCGAATACGAGGCCTTCGGCCACGGCGTGGAGTTAGACGAGCTCCCGGCGCTGTACGATTCGGTCCCGCTCTCCAGGAGCTGGCCGATCAAAGCGGACTGCTCACGCCCGGAAACAATAAGTTATTTGGCCAAAAGAAAGGGCTTCAATATCTCGGCGGCAGAGAAGTGGCAGGGCTCGATTGAGGACGGTATCGCCTATCTGAAATCGTTCGACAAAATCGTCATCCATCCGCGCTGTAAGCATACGGCCGAGGAATTCAAGCTCTACAGCTATAAGGTGGACCCAAAGACAAACGAGGTCCTTCCGATCATCGTCGACAAATATAACCACGGCATCGATGCCATTCGATACAGTCTCGACGGCTATATCACACAGGCGGGGCTCGATGAGTTCATTCGCCTGGGCAGAGGTTAAGCATGAAGGTAAACAAGAAACTTTCCCGGATAAAGCGCGGCGGCAGCAAGCAGTTTGCCGACGGGTTTCAGAACCCTCTCCTGCGCATGGGTCTGGGGACGAGCACAACGATCAACGCGAATCGCTACATCCCTGAGTTCAAGTCTTTCCAGCGCAACGAGCTGGAATGGGCATATCAGGGCTCATGGATGTGCGGGCTCGCGGTTGACGTGGTAGCTGACGACATGACGCGCGAAGGAGTTGAGCTCCAGTGTGATGATCCGGAGGTCGCTTCGGCGATCGATATCGCGCTCGACGAATTCCGAGTTTGGGATAGCCTGTGCGACGCTTTGAAGTGGGCGCGTCTCTACGGAGGTTCGCTGGCCGTCCTTCTCATTGACGGTGATGACATGGGCACGCCGCTCGGGCCGATCAAACAAGGCGCATTCAAGGGCCTGCTGGTTCTCGACTGCTGGCAGGTCAACCCGTCGACAGAGGTCGTCCAGGAGCTGGGCCCGAATTTCGGCAAACCTAAGTATTACCAGGTCTTTGCCGAGCAGAGCAATATCGATATTCCCGGCGGAAAAATCCATTATTCGCGCTGTATCCGGTTTGAAGGGCGCCGGTTGCCGTACTACCTGCGACAGGCTTATCGCGGCTGGGGCGCGAGCGTACTGGAGCCGTTATTTAACCGAATCGAGATGTTTGATATGGCGACCGAAGGCGCGGCTCAGCTCGTCAATAAGTGCTACCTGCGCTATTACAAGGTCAAGGGCCTGCGCTCCATTCTGACAAACGACGTTGCCAAAAAAGGCTTCATGACGCAGATGGAGCATACCCGGCTATTCCAAAGCATTGAGGGCATGACGCTGGGCGACATCGAGGATGATTTCCAAACCATGACCTACACGTTCACGGGTCTGCCGGAAGTCCTTCTGCAATTTGCACAGCAAATCTCCGGCGCCACGGGCATCCCACTTGTTCGTCTTTTCGGTCAGTCTCCGGTCGGATTCAATTCCACTGGCGAGAGCGACATTCGGCTCTATTACGACAACACGAAACAGCAGCAGGAAAAGATGCTGCGCCCGGGTCTAAAGAAAATCCTAAACGTCATTTACATGAGCGTGACCGGACATGCTCCGGACAAAGATTTCAATTTTGATTTCCGCCCGTTGTGGCAGATGACCAACGAGCAGAAAGGCGCGTATGCAACGGCCATGGTCGGCGCGATTGTGCAGGCGTTACAGAGCGAATCTATCTCGCTGCCGAACGCAATGAAGGAGCTCAAAAAGCTCTCGCCGACCATCGGCCTTTTCTCCTCGATTACCGAGGAGGACATTGACGAGGCTGAGAAACAGGAAAACGAGCTCATGCCGCCAGAGGCAGGAGGATTAAATGCAGCAGCAGAACAAATTCCGGGAGCAGGCCAAAACGGCGGCTTTGGACCGCTGGTATCGCAAGCGGCTCAAGGCAGTGGCCAAACAGATCGCACAAATAGCACTGGAATGGGAGGGAAGCGACCCGAGCCAGCTCCAGCTCAGTCTGTTTGATTATTCAGTGCGGCTCGACGAATGGGCTCGCTCCGTGGCAGACATCATGCTGCGCCGTGCGGCCTCGGCAGATTACGACACCTGGCTCAGGATTGGCCAAAAGATCAGCCGGGAAACTCGCCGCAAGCTCAAAGACGCAGCCGCCGGGCCGATTTTCAATCGCCTGCGCGAGGAGCAGGTCGCACTGATCCGCTCTTTGCCCGTGGAGGCCGCTAAGAAGGCTCAGGAATGGGCCGCTAGCGGGCTATCGGACGGCCAGCGCTATGCCGATATCGCCCAGCGCATCAAAAACGAGCTAGGCGGCGTTACGGAATCCCGAGCGATTTGCATTGCCCGGACGGAGACTGCCCGAGCGAGATCCAACTTCACGCAGGCCAGGGCCCAAGCCGTGGGCTCGACCCATTACGTGTGGCACACGGTAGGCGATAACGCAGTGCGCCCGAGGCATCGCGAGCTGGATAAAACGGTGCAGGCCTGGAGCGATCCTCCGATCTGCGACGTCGGCGCAGGCGGCACGCCTATTCGCAGCCATCCCGGATGCGTCTTTAACTGCCGGTGCTGGCCCGAACCGCTTTTCTACGAGAAGGACAAATGAGAAGGAAATTTCGAGACGGTCGCTTCTTGACCACGGAAAAAATCAGCCCTCTGAAGGAAAAAACTCCGGAGGGCTATTTGTTATGTCGAGACGTTCCGATTAGCCGCGTCGGATCGTTTGAATATTCAGCGGCTGAGGTCGGCCTGCCAAATATCGGCCAAGCGGTTCAGGTGTGGCGGCCGGAAGAACAAATTTTTAATCCCGAAACGATCGCCTCGTTTGAGGCCAAGCCGGTTGTCATCGGTCATGCGAGATTCGCAGATCCGGACAACTGGCGGGAGATCGCAGTCGGTACGACGCAGAACGTTCGGCGAGGAGAAGGTGACAAATCGGACTTTCTTCTCGCCGATTTGCTTTTGACGGATCGAAAAGCGATCGAGGCAGTCGAGAGCGGGGATTTGAAAGAAGTCTCATGCGGGTATGACGCGGATACGCAGGAAACGCCCCAGGGGATTGAGCAAATTGGCATCGTGGGCAACCACGTTGCTCTAGTGGTATCAGCCCGATGCTCGGGCTGCAAAATTGGAGACGGAAGCATGACAACTAGCTTAAAGACCCGCCTGCGGAAATTGTTCCGCGACGGAAACGAGGACGCATTTAACGAGGAAGTGGACAAGCTCCAGGTTCAGGACGGCGACGCACCTGACGCGACGCCTGCTCCTGCTCCGACACCGGCGCCCACGCCGGCACTTGAGGAGCGCCTTGCCAAACTCGAGGCCACCGTGGCAGCACTGGCTAAGGGCCTGGCTCAGAAGCCCGTGGGCGACGCAGATACGCCGCCTGTGCCGGATGACACCGTTGACCCGGATGATGGCGATGAGCTGATCGATGACCCGGACGCTCAGGCCATCATCGGAGACGCTGAGGCACTTTGCCCGGGAATGAAGAAACCCGTGGGTGACGCCAAGGGCGGCAAATTCACACGTAACCAGATCGAGCGCGTCATGCGCACAGCGCTGAAAGGCGCCGGCGTCAAGCAGTTCGGCGATTCCTCCGAGCTCGACGGCAAGGCGCTGGATATCGCCTTCAAGGCCGCAGTCGCTATGTCCAAGTCCGGAAAGAACCCGAAAGCATCCGGCACACGCTACGGCGACAGCGCTGAGGATTCCGTTAATTCGATCGCATACGTCCAGAAAAAACTTAACGATTTTTGGGGAGCTAAATAATGTCTCAGTTCATTGGCACATCTATGCCTCGCGGTTCTGCCGGCGATATCACTCGCGGCATGTTTGACTACACAACAGAAGTCAAACAGAACGACACAACAACTCCGGTCGCCGATGACGGCGTTCTGGTTTCTCTGACCACAACCGGCAAGGCCACTCCTGCCTCCGACGCCTCCAAGGTCTACGGCATCGCAGTTCGCGATTATCGCCAGGTGGGCCCTGACGGAAAGGTCTGGCCGAAAGACGCCTTTGTCTGCATCCTGCGCCGCGGCTACGTTGCTGTGCGTGCTGCGGGTACTCCGGCGCCCGGCGGTGCTGTCTATCTCGACGCCACAAACAAGGGCGTTACAGCCACTAAGGCGGAAGGCGCCACGGCTATTCCTAGCTGCGTCTTTATGGGCGCCAAGGATGACGCGGGCCTGGCCGAAATCGCATTCAACATCTAATAGGAGCAAAAAATGGTACGACGTTTTGCTGACGCTGAAACAATCTCCTCTACCGGCGCATTCCTGGTCGGTGAGCTCGAGCGTCTCGATTCCAGAATCTATGAGCCGATCGCAGATTTTACGTATGGCCGCGATATCGACCTGCGCAAGGATGTCACGATCGCCGATGAGGTTTCTTCTTTCATTCAGTCCGAATACATGGGCGGATTCGGCGGTACAGGCGCGGGTAAAAAGTCCTTTATTAAGGGCCCGGATTCCACGCCCGCCCGCGTTTCTGTTTCTCTGAAAAAGGTTGCCACGCCGCTGACACTCTGGGGCATGGAAGTCGCTTACACGATTTTCGAGCTGCAGAAAGCCATGCAGGCAGGTCGCCCGATCGATGCGCAGAAGCACTCTGCTATGCGCATGAAGCACCAGCTCGATATCGACACCCAGGTTTACGTCGGTGACGACGAGGTAGGTGTTAAGGGCCTGCTCAACTCTGACCAGGTAACGCATGAAAATGTCGGCACCTGGACCGATTCCACTGACGTGAAGACCGTTATCGGTTACTTCAATAACATCCTGGAGAAGGCCTGGAAAGCCACGCAGTACAACCGCATTCCGAAGAACCTTTTGGTTCCTCCGGCTATTTTCGGCAAACTGGTGAGCACACAGCTGACGAATACCGAAATGAACCTGCTGCGCTATGTGGAGGCTAATAACCTTTCTGTGGCAAACGGCGGTACGCTGACCATTCGCCCTGTGCGTTGGTTGGCCGACACGACCCTGTTCTCTACGCCGCGTATCGTGGCCTACACGAAGGCAGAGGACGTGGTCCGCTTCCCGCTGGTTCCGATCGCTTCTCTCCCGGTTCAGTACCGCAATTTCGAGCAGGCTGTTCCGTATTTCGCAGCTCTTGGCGGCGTTGAGTTCGTACGTCCGGAAATGGTTTACTACGCCGACCTGGCAGCAGTATCCGCAGGTTAAGGAGGCTTTATGAAACGAATTACAGTTCGTTGCCCGCTGGTTCTGAATATGGGCTCTCAGCAGTTCGAATTTAAGCCGGCTCAATCCTATGAGGTTGAGGACGCAGTTGCGGCTCACCCGTATCTGCAAGCTCACCTCGCCACGTTTATCGACATCACGCCGCCGGCAAAAGAAAAGCCGGTTGAGGCAGAGGAAAGGGTCGAGGAACCGGCCGAAGAAAAGGCCGAGGAAAAGGCCGCGCCGGAGGTGAAGGAGAAACCGGCGCCAAAGAAAAATGCGAAAAAGACCACAACTGTGAAGGAGGCTGAAAATGTCGTTGAACCAGCCTCTGACGCTTGATGAATTTCGCAAATTCTTTCCGGAGATCGATTCAGACAGTTATCCGGACATAGCGGTTAAGGCTCGATTAGCTTTAGCCGCTAAATTTTTCTCAGAGGACAGCTGGCCTGATCCCGAAATTCGGGCGCACGTCATGGGCCTCTATACAGCCCACTATCTGAAACTCCGGGGATCTGCTGCAGACGGCGGCAACGGAGGGGACACCTCCGCACTGGCTCAAGTCACTTCGATGTCTGTAGACGGTGCATCCGTGAGCTACGACACCTCATCCTCCTCCGAGGAGGGCGCCGGCTCATGGAATCTCACTGCCTACGGCCGCGAGTTGTGGCAGCTAATTCAGTTGTTCGGAGCAGGAGCCAGGCAGATATGAAAAAGACGATCTCTGTTTCCATGGTGCGGCATGACGGCGAGTTGAACCAGGTACTGCAGCACCTGGCGAAAACTGCTGTCTATGTCGGTATCGCTGCTGGCTCTAAGGGCGATACGCGAACCGACGGCCCGAGCAATCATCTTTTGGGCTTTGTGCATGAGAACGGCTCTCCGGTGAACAATATTCCGCCGCGGCCGTTTCTAGTGCCGGGTCTCGAGGCGAATCGGGAAATGATCGTCGACGGTCTCAAGGGCGCCATGGATTGTGCGCTCAAGGGAGACGAGAAAAAGTGTTGTCAGACGCTCGAGCGCCTGGCGATTCGCTCGGCCTCAGCGGTCAAAAGCTACATGCAAACGGCCGACTTCGAGCCGCTCAAGCCCAGAACAATCGCAAACCGTAACCGCTCGCGTCTTACCAAGGGCACCCGCGAGAACGAGATGGAAGGCGTGGGCATCCGGCCATTGATTAACACGGGACAGTTACGCGACGCCATTGACGGCGTTGTGGTGGAGGAATGATGGCGACTTTAGACGTTGAACGTGTAATCCGATCTCCTTTGTTTACTTCGCCCTGCAAGCTGATTCATTTTGTCGAGGGCCTGGACGAGTTCGGTAATCCTACGTGGACCGAAGGTGAAAGTACGGAAGTTATGGCCGTCATCACGGCCGACACAAAGACCATCTCGAGATTGCCGGAGGCGCTCCGGCGCGAGGGCACGATCCTAGTGCGTTTCATGATTGCCGATATGCCCGCGGGCTTCGGCGGCTCCGGGAACGATGAGGTCGAGTGGCGCGGCAAGCGCTTTGTCGTCAAAGACTGCGCGGATTACTCGCAGTTTGGCAAGGGCTTTTTGCGGCTGACTTGTTGGCCTGCGGAGGTGAGCGATGGCAGTTACTGATAGCCGGACGGCCGAAGCATTACGCCCGACGAGTTCGGACAATGAGACAGGGCTGATGGACCCGCTGCGCCAGTGGATCTCTGAACTTATTGGCTTGCGGCTCGATCTAGTCCGTGCCTCCTGGCGTCCTAAGCCTGGTACTCAGCCGGCGCTAAAAGCCGACTGGTGCGCACTGGCGCTCAAAAGCCTGGACACCACGCCTGTCTATCTCGACGGGCGCAAGGGCGATCCATCGCTTCCGCTCACTGGAGATCAGACCTCTGTGGTGCATGAGGATTATGAGTTTGTGCTGAGCTTTTACGGTCCCCGAGCTCTATTCCTCGCGCAGAGATTCAGAGACGCGGCGCAGATCGGTCAGAACCGCTCACTGCTGCGACAGTCAGGGCTCACGTTAAAAGCGATTGATTCGCAGGCTATGCGCCTTCCTGATCTCGTTTGCGAGACGTGGGTCGATCGATACGACATGACCTTCCACGTTGCCCGGAAGGTTTCCAGAACTTACGGCGTTCGCACCATTGTCGGTGCAGATGTCGACTTTTATACAGAACGAGGTAAATTATGAGCGTTGCTCCTACATTACCGGTCTCCGAGGTTGTAAACGTCACGATCGAAATGTCTCCGGTCGCGGCCGCACTTCGCAACTTCGGGGCCATGTTAGTGCTCGGCACCAGCGATGTCATTGACACGGACGAGCGCCTGCGCACCTATTCGGGCGTGGAGGGAATCGCCGCCGATTTTGGAACTGATGCGCCTGAGTATCAGGCCGCGGTCACTTTCTTCGGCCAGTCTCCCCAGCCCTCTCAGCTGGTTGTCGGCCGCTGGGCTAAAACAGCAACTGCCGGGCTTTTGCGCGGCCGTATGCTTGCAATCTCTCAGCAGCAGATCGCTGACTTCGAGAAAATCACATCCGGATCTTTCACGGTCGAAATCGACGGTTCTTCTGTCTCGGTTTCCAGCGTCGATCTGAGCTCCCAGAGCAATTTGAACGGCGTAGCAACTCAGATTACAACCGCGCTGGCCTCAAAGGGCACCTGCGTATTCGACGGTACGAGATTCATTATCAAATCCGCCACCACGGGCGCGAATTCTTCCGTCGCAAACGTTTCTTCTACCGAGTTGTCTAAGATCATGGGCCTGGATGCCGGAACGACTAAAGTCAATGGTACGGAAGCTGAGGACCTGGTCGACGCGGTAACGGCCTGCCTGGATTACACCAACTGGTACGGTCTTTATGTGTGCGGAACCGACTATACGGACGCGGATGCCTTGGAAGTCTCTGCGCTCATCAATGCCGCGCGACCCTCTCGTATCGTGTCCTGGACGTCGCAGAATACGGGCGAAATGGATTCTACAAATAGCACCTCGCTGGGCTCTAAGCTCAAGGCGCTGGGCTATAACCGCACGATCTGTACGTTCTCCAGCACCAGCGACACTGCCGGTGTCTCGGTCCTCGGACGCATGAGCACGATCAATTTCGAGGGATCGAATACCACGATCACTCTGAAATTTAAACAGCTCCCGGGTGTTGTTGCCGAGAACTTGAGAACGTCCCAGTCGCTGGCCCTGAGAAACAAAAACGTCAACGTATTCGCGGCATTCCAGAATGACACTTCCATCTACAAGGAAGGCGTCATGTCCGGAGGCTGGTTCATTGACGAGACCCATGGCCTTGACTGGCAGCAGAACCGAGTGGAAACCGATCTTTGGAATCTGCTCTATACGACTACGACCAAGATCGGCCAGGACGAAGCGGGCATGACCGCAATTTTGGCGACGATCAACAAGTCGCTTGACGCGGGCGTCCGAAATGGTCTCATCGCCCCGGGCGTCTGGAACGGCGATTCTTTTGGTTCTCTCCAGAAGGGCGACACGCTCACCTCAGGATATTACGTCTACATCCAGCCGCTGGAAGAACAGGCGCAGAGCGACCGAGAGGCCCGCAAGGCGCCCCCGATTAAGGTGGCCATCAAACTGCGCGGCGCGATTCACTTTATTGACGCTACGCTCACGATCAATCGATAAGGAGAAACAGAATGGCAACTTATTCCTTTATGGATGTCACTGCGTCATTCGCTGGTCCGACCGGCGTGATCGATTTGGGCTACGGATCTGCCCCTGCCAAGGAAGGCATTAGCTACGAATTTGGCCAGCCGCGAAACAATAAAACGGTCGGTGCTGATGGCGAGGTTATGCATTCTTTGAGGGCAGACAAAAGTGGAACTATTACGGTACGGCTTCTTTATACATCCCCCGTAAACGCTAAGCTCAAGGCCATGTTTAATGCCCAAAGTTTGAGTTCTAGTGTCTGGGGCAACAATGTCATCACCATCCTCAACAAAGGCAATACGGACACAGTTGTGGCCAGAAGCGTCGCATTCCAAGGCCTGCCAAGTCAGACCTTCGCCGAGGACGGCCAGCCCGTTCTTGAATGGGTTTTTGACTGCGGCAAAATCGATACACAGAGCGGGACTTACTAATGAATAAACTCGTACCTCAAAAATTCACATTGCAGGGGCATGAGTACATTGTCGGGCGGCTCGATCTTTTTGAAGCTATGAAGCTCCAAAAGCGGCTCGGGCCGCTGATGCCCACGGCATTCAATAATGTCCTCTATGGCATGTGGACGGCTTACGGGAAATCCATGCCGGAATCCAAAGCGACATTGAGCGACAAACTGACTGAGTTCGGTACTTTGCTCGCGGTCTGTCAGCCACTCCTGGATCGCATTGCGGCCATGCCTGACGCGGATTTCGACTATTGCGTGCGCACCGCGCTGAGCGTGGTGGAGCGTCGCTCTGAGGACGGAAAAACCTGGACCCGAGTGTATTCGGGCGGCACGCTGGCGTTCGATGACATCGATTTCACAACCACATGCATATTAGTGAGCGCTGTCGTACAGCGTGAGCTTCGCCCTTTTATCGACGCTTTGAATCTTTAACGTTCGCTCATAGCGTCGAAAACACTCAGCAGGAACCGAGCCCGTTCAGAAGTCTCCCCGACGGCCTTGATTTCCTGATGCGTCCTGTTTATCACGGGATGATCAGCTATCTCGACCTGAAGGGCGGCGATCTGACGCTCGAGGACATCTTGTTAATGAACGTTTATATCGACAACCAAAAATACAACGAATTTGTTTTAGAGAAGGAGCGCAGCCATGAGTAGCGTTCTCGCTGGTTTCCTCGTCCGCTTAGGCTTTGTGGTCGATAAAGACGAGCAAGCCAAGTTTCAAGCCTCAATCGACTATGCCGGAAAGCGCATGAAGGAAATCGCTATGCGAGGCGCTGCCTTAGGCACTGCGTTCACAGCGGCATTCGCTAAAAGCACCCAGGAAGTCAACCGCTTTTATAACCTTACGAACCAGGTGGGCGGTTCTGTCCGGGGCTTGAATAATGTCGCGTCTGCCGTGGCCAAGGTCGGAGGAAATTATGATCAGGCTGCCTCAAGCATCCAGGCGTTTGCCAATAAACTGACGTTTACGCCGGGGATGGATCAGTACATCAAGAACCTGACGGGCATTGACATTCGGGACAAAAACGGCCAGCTAAGGGAATATAGCGATATTCTTTTGGACCTCAGAAAACGCTGGGAAACACTCGGGGATGCGGCCGGGCGAAATGAAGCGGCCATGATGGGGCTGGACGGTATTTATGCCGACGTTATGAAAAAGGATTTTGCCGCCGAGCTCCAAAAAACAAATAAACAGCAGGGCGAGCTGGCTGACATGGTCGACAAGTCGGCGGATTCCGTGCACCGCCTCTCAAACGAATTTTCACGCACCTGGGAGATTATCTCCATGGGGAGTCAGGCCGCTTTTGGTACGCTGACCGATAGCCTCGGTTTGGATAAGGTTGCCGAAAAGTTTAATAAAACACTCTCGCAAGAATTGCCCGCATGGATCCAGACAGAAAAAAATATCTGGGATCAATCCCACGGCGTCGGCGATTACCTCAAAAACTTCTTTTTTAAAGCGGACGAATTTCAGGATGCCGAGCGTTATAAACGTCACCTCATGGATGATGAGCAGGCGCAGGCGTTCCTGCGCAAAAAGTACACCAAACAAAAATCTGTATTGGACGATGAGGCCGAGGAGGGCGTGAGCATCGTGGACGATTTCGATAAAAAGGGATTCGAGGAGGAGCTGGCTAGGTATCGAGCTGCAGGCTCGAAGGCGCCGGCGAAACCCGCGCAGACAGAAGCACCTCCGGCGCCGGGGAAAATGAGCAGAGGCCTGCGCAATAACAACCCGGGCAATATCCGTCCGGTACGCAACCAGCCTAATGACGGTGCTTTCGCGATTTATCGCACGCCGGAAGAGGGCTGGGGAGCCCTGGGCAGACAGCTAAAAGGCTACGCTAATGCGGGCCTGGATAACGTCGCGTCCATTATTTCCAAGTACGCACCTGCTGCGGACCACAACGAGACAGGGCCTTATATTCAGTCTGTGACAGCTAACATGAGCCGGCGCCTAGGATCGGATGTCGGTGCGCTGGCACGCCTCGATCTAAGCGACCCGCGAGTGCTTAAGGCACTCATGCAGTCGATCACGGAGCATGAGAATTTCCGGGGCGCTTCTCAGTATTTTGAGGGTGCCTCTTTTGATAAAGAGGTGCTCGCCGCCGCTCAATCACAGTGGCGCTCCAAGGTTGTCAACGAGCGGGACAAAATTCCTTCCCGGGGCAGTGTCGTCGTGAACCAAAACATCACGATCAACGGCGCAGATAATCCGCGCGCAGTCGGCCAGGCTGTGGCGCATGAGACCCTGCTAGCCCAGAACCGGTACGGCCAGCGCAATCTTAGCTAAGGAGGAAATATGCCCTCTTTACCGTATAGCCTGGAGGCTCTGCTTCTAGGCCGAAAACGAGAATTTGCCGGAATTATTCCGGACGTCGTGGTTAGCGAGGAGCACGAAAACGAGGTCGTGGTTACGCGCCATCCGGTCGATACTGGCGCGAATGTTTCGGATCATGCGTATCAGATGCCGACGGTGATTAAATGCCAGTTCGGCTGGTCCGATTCCTCAAGGCTTCTAAATTCGATTCTGGATTTTTCGATTTTTAAGGGCCTGACCACGACGAAAGACGTCTATGAGAAGTTGCTTGAGCTACAGGCCAAACGGGAGCCGTTTTCGCTCTCTACCGGCAAGAAGCAATATCCGGCAGTCATCATCACGAAGTTGAAAACAACGTCGACCGTCGACACGGAAAGCTCCCTAGTAGTAGACATCACTTTTGAGGAAATCCGATTCGCCCGGACAAAAGAAGTCACGCTGCAGGACGCTCAGCAAAAGAATCCTCAGCAGACGGCCTCTGTTAATCAGCGCGGCACCTCGCAACCAGTATTAACTACAGCGGGGAATCGGCCATGAGTATTTATCAAATTCCTTTGAGTACCGGCGCCCAGGGCTTTTCAATCCGGCTCGGTGAATATAACTACCGCATGACGCTGATTTACAGGGATGCGGATTGCGGCGGCTGGTTTTTAGATATGGTCCGGACGGACGGCTCGGATGCGCTCCGGGGCCTACCGCTGGTGACTGGTGTCAACCTATTGGCGCAGTTTGGCTACAAGCGTATGGGCGGCGCGCTCTGGTGCGAGTTGCCGAAGCAAGTCAAAAACTATGAGCCGACGTACTCAGATATGGGCCAAACGCTGAGCCTTTTTTGGAGTGACGAATGAGCGAAACAGACAATAATCGCCAGTGGCTGAGATATTTTCGCCTCGTTGTGGCAGTCGATAAAGACAATCAGCAGGCGATTGACCTGAGCGAATTTCGATGCAAATTTCGAATTTCTCAGGCTGTAATCGGTAAGCCCTGCACGGCCGAAATCACGGTTTACAACGTCTCCCAGGAAACAGTAAACCGCCTCGGTATCGGTACGAACGTCATCGAAAATCAGGGCATGCGCGTCATTATTGAGGCGGGCTACCAGAACCATCACGGCATCATTTTCCAGGGAGATCTCTGGTGGAAATCCGTCGGCCGTGAGAGCGAAACGGAAACGTTCATGCGCCTGGTAGCCGCTACCGGCGACAGAGCGAGGCAATATGCCGTGGTGAATGTCTCGGTGGCCAAAGGCGCCTCTCAGCGCGAGATCTTTGACAAGGTACTCGACGCCATGAAGGAAAAAGGAGTTGGGGCCAAGCAAACTGTTATGGTCCCTTTCATGGATTCCAGGCTCCCGCGCGGCAAGGTGATGTTTCGAATGGCTACCGACGCCATGAACGGTATTGCCGATACAAATAATTTCGATTGGGGCTATGGGGTCGACGGGCTTGTCGCCATTCCTAAAACGCCGACTTATGACCCGAACGAGAAGGTCATCGTCCTTAATGCCGATACCGGCTTGATCGGTCGCCCCACGCTTGACGAGGATGGCCTGGACGTCCAAGCGCTTCTTAATCCGAACCTGGAGATCGGCGCCAAGATTCAAATCAATAACGCCTCCGTACAGCGAAACAACTACGACACAACGGTGTCGGAGGACGCAGTTACGAAAAATCAGGCGGTAACGGACGCATTCTTATCGGCCGATGGCGTGTATCAAGTGATTTCTCGCGAGCACGTGGGCGACACGCGCGGGGAGGATTGGTACACAAATTTGATCGTGGTGGGCGTCAATTCAGCCAGCAGGCCGATTGCCCCATCTGTTTTTACGTACACATCGAACTGAGGGCGCTATGGATTCAACCGCAACAATTTTTGACCCGAATCGATTCTCCGAGAAGGCTACAAATAGCCGCCTGACCCAGGTATGGACCGCACTCCCGGGAATCATTCAGAAGTTCGATGCGGGCGCACTGACATGCGAAGTTCAGCCGGCAATCAAAGGGCGCGTCACGCAGGAGGATGGCTCGATCCAGCTCGTAAATATGCCGCTCCTTTTAGACTGCCCTGTCGTGTTTCCCCACGGCGGCGGTTGCTCCCTCACGTTCCCGATAAAAGCCGGGGACGAGTGCCTGGTCGTATTCGCCTCCCGGGGAATTGATTACTGGTGGCAGCTAGGAGGCATTCAACCGCCTCCGGAAGCCAGGATGCACGACTTATCGGACGGTTTTGTTATTCCAGGGCCGTGGTCCCAGGCTCAAAAGATCAGTGGCGTGAGCACCGGTGCCGTGCAGTTGCGAAGTGACGACGGCGCGGCCTTCATTGAGCTCAACCCTGGCAGCCATAACGTTAAGTGCGAGACGTCCGGAGATTTTTCCGTGACGTGTAAAAATTTTACGGTTGAGGCCTCAGCCGGCGCCAGCATTAAGGCCCCGGCGATCAAGCTCGAAGGCCCTCTGACCAATGCCGCAGGATCGGCCGCGCAGATGGCAGGCGGCGTGGAAACAGACGCAGACGTTACTGCCGCGGGCGTCAGCCTCAAGTCTCACGTCCATTCCGGTGTTTCCAGTGGTTCGAGCAATACGGGAGGGCCTAAATGAGAGTAAGACGAACAACCGACGACGGCGATATTTGCTTCGGCCACAATGCAAACGATTATTTAGTCAATACGCCCGAGGCAGTCGCACAAAATGTCCGGACGCGCCTAGCCCTTTGGCAGGGGCAGTGGTTTATCGATACGGACGAGGGCACGCCCTATCTGCAGCAGATCCTAGGCAAGCAAAGCGCGGCTGACCTCGTAATCAAAAGCAGAATTTTGGAAACTCCGGGCGTTCAGCAAATTGATGAGTTTGAGGCGGTGCTTGACCCAAATACTCGCCGCCTGACCGTACAAGTCAAGCTCAGCACGGATTACGGCCCCGCAAGTATTAACGGAGAAATTACATGATTGATGATCCGGTTTTTTCGGTTACTGAGACAGGTATCTCAGCTCCGTCCTATGAAGAAATTTACGAATACCTGAAAGGCCGAATGAGGAATATTTTCGGCGACGATATCAATCTGGACGCCGACACCCAGGACGGCCAGATGGTCGGCATTGTGGCGGCTGCCATCTCGGACGTGAATGCACAGGCGATCGCGGTTTATAACGCGTACAACCCGACGACAGCTAAGGGCGTGGCCCTGGATTCTGCGGTTAAGGTCAACGGCATCACGCGCCAGGCCGCATCACACTCTCAGGTTGACCTCCGGATCGTTGGCCAGGCAGGAACGCATATCGTCAACGGCGTGGCCCTGGACGAGGCGGAGAACAAATGGAATTTGCCCGCGGACGTCGTGGTGCCGCCTGCCGGCGAAATCACGGTAACTGCAATTGCTGCAGAAGAAGGCGACATCCGGGCGCCTGCCGGGACTGTCAACCGCATCGGGACACCTACGCTCGGCTGGCAAACCGTTGAAAATATTCTCGCGGCCGAGCCCGGGGCGCCGGTACAAACCGACCTTGAGCTTCGGTTGCAGCAGTCAAAATCGACAGCGCTCCCCAGCGTTTCTCTGTGGGAAGGCATTATCGGCAGTCTGCTGACCACCGCCGGCGTGCGACGTGTTAGCGGCATTAAGAATGACGGCGATACTCCGACATCGGAAGGCGTTCCCGGACATTCGATCGCGATGATCGTCGACGGCGGGGAAGTGGCCGACATCGCAAAAACGATTTTCCTTAAGAAAGGCGAGGGCGTCGGAACCTATGGCTCCACGTCGTACAACTATCTGGACACTTATGGCTTCCCTAATACGATTAAGTTCTCGCGTCCGACGGTCGTGCCGGCTTATTGCAAACTCACGATCTCGCCGGCCGCCGATTATCTCTCCAGTGCCGAGGAGGAGATCAAGGCTCGGATCGTCGCTTACATCAACTCCCTGGACATCGGCGAATCTGTAAACATCGCCCGGGTGCTTGCAAGCGCGGTAAAGACTGACGCAGGGATCGTGGACGAACGTTTTAGCGTCGAGGCCATCACGCTTGGCCGCTCGGCTACAGCTCAGACCGCCGCCAGTCTCGCAATCGCGTGGAATGAGGCGGTTTCGTGCGCTTCGGAAAACGTAACAGTGGAGGTGCAGACATGAGCGACGCAAATCGTTATACCGAGCTGATTGCCGGGGCACATTTTGACAAGCCGAAGTACCAGCAATTTATTTATGAACTGACCGAACCGCTGAACGAAGCAAGAAAACGTTTGGCGGTTTTTTATAAGCATTTCGACGTTGACACTGCTGTAGGCGTCCAACTGGACGCGGTCGGCGTGCGCGTCGGGATCTCCAGGCGCCTTCCTATGAAGTTGGTCGGCGTCTATTTTGCCCTAGACGACGTTGACGGCGTCGGCTTCGACAAAGGCGTGTGGAAAGGCCAATTTGACCCGTCCGACGGCATGGTGACGCTGGACGACGAAACTTATCGCGCGGTGATTAAAACGAAAATCCTCGCGAATAAATTCGACGGCAAAAACGAATCGGTCCCCGAGTTTTTAAATACTGCTCTCGGATATTTCGGCGCCCCGGCAAAGCTCTTTGACTTCCAGGATCAGCAGAATATGCACGTCGTGATCAATCTCACGAAAGCAGAGACGCCGCCCATTGTTTGGGAGCTCATAAGCCGCCGACTAATCGACATAGTGGCGGCAGGCGTTGGCATGCAGATTGTCGACAACGTGCCTTACTTCGGTTTTGACTATGAAACGGCATCGATCCAGGGGTTTGATTCCGGTCACTTCTTCCCGTTTGAAAACTAAACATTCATTTATCTCATCAGCCTCGCAAATAGCGGGGCTTTTTTATTGGGTGTGATATGGCTACCACTATCAATGAATTCCTTCCTTTCGCAGATCAGAGTACTGCCAATTTAATTCCCTATGCCGAATGGGTAAATGCCGCAAAGCGCTTAACCGGTTTCGTTTCGGGTATTGCGAAATCCAACGAAATGAATCGCGTTTTTGCGCAGGGCGCCCAGGCAGGCTATGCGATCGCAAAATTTATCGAACGGACTCTAAGCGAGGACGTTTATGTGTCGGACGGGGAGCGCCTGGCGGATCAGTTCTATCGTGCGATTGTCCAAATGTCCTACCGCGCCACGCCGATCGGATGCATCCTAACGTTTCCTGTCCACGTTGAGATCGACGGATATGTGGCGACCAATAACGGCGGCAATTTGTCGCAAACTACCTACGATCAGCTTTATGCGGTTTACGGCACAAAATTTAATACCTCGAGCACATTGGCAACTCAGTTCGGAATTCCCGACATGGCGCACCGTGTATTCGAAGCAGCGGCAACGCTTGAGGAGATCGGCTGCTATGTAGCAGCTGGCTTACCGAATATCAAAAGCTGGTTGACTGCTGCCAATGGTTATTTTTTTGCCGGTAATGCTACAGGTGCGTTTTCATCCGCAGGTTATATGTCTAAGAAAACCGCCAACAACTATGCAGAAAACTCTTCTGTAGATTCCGGTTATGGTGGATTCAACCTAAACGCTGAAACATTCAATCCGTTGTATGGAAACTCAAGCACCGTACAACCTGCTGGTCTGTACGGACTTTACTTAGTGCGAGCGTATCAGGCATAAGCCGAATACTCCATCCACCTGTACGGTAGAAACACTTCGATAGGTGTTGTTGTAACTGCTCGGGTCGAATCTAAAACTGACAGACGGCATCTCAAGCTGTGAAGTGTTCCCTGAAAATTGGTATTTATTGCTGTTTGCAACACCATCGACGGTAGTAATCCACGAACCGCTTGCGGATGTAGCGTAATTGTCGTGAGGTATGCGACCGAAGTAGATTCGCCCCGGTATATTCGGGAATTAGAACGCTCGAATGAGATTCAGACCAAAAACGGCATTCACTCGCACCTCAGTTAAATCATCCTGATACAGAGATGATGATCTTGAGGCATCGATAGCAGGATCAGCAGGAATTTTATTTTCTGTGCTGTAGTCGTATTGGGTTTTAACCGCCTGTTCGGGATATGCGTAGTACAGAGCACTATTTGCTTCATAGGAGGTAGCCCTAGGATCATTAGCGGCTGTGTAAGTAATTCGACCTTTTATATTCGGGCATTAGAACGCTTTGATTAAATGCAAACCAAGTAAACCGTTGACTTTTACCTCTGTTGTTCCACTCTGATAGAGGGGCGATTGGCGAGATGCATCGAAATCAAAAACAGTAGCGAGAAAATAGTCGCCGGACGCTACTTTGGCTTCGGACGTACTGATGTAGCTGAAAGCGCCGAGGCCATAGTCAGTGTTAGGGCCACCACGCAAGAAACCGGAACCAACTTGTCCCCAGATATTCGGAAATTGACCGAATATTCTCGGTTATTCAAATATTGCAGGGTACTACGACCTTGCGACTGCTTCTGGTGGTGCTCTCAGCGCCTGTTCTCGATGGACATTCTCTATTGTGCGGGAACCGGGAACAGCTGCAGGAATCATTAACATTGATGCTTCAGGATCAAACCCGATTTATGGGGCGTCAACGACAAATCAACCTGCTTCACTGCGTGGTTATATGCTTATTCGGTATCAATAGCGAATAAGGCAATAAAGCTGTAAAGCGGCGGGCTGGTTGGTTGTCGAAGCTCCGTAGAGAGAAGAGTTTCGCGACGCATCGAAAGTCCAAGCGAGTGATCCGGATGTATGACTTTCATACATATTACGGTCATATTTTCTAGGCCCCGTCCTAGAAATAAACATTGCTCCAGTAAGGTCGTGAAAGCCGTACTGTGATATGTCAAATTGATCATCAAACCCTCGGCCACTGCTCAAGATATTCGGATAGTCTCCGAATAGCCGTGGCGGTTCTCCTTACATTCACACGACAAACGTCACTGCCGGTAGTGGCGCCATTAGCTGGGACATTCAAGATGGCGACAATATTCTTCAAACTTACACGCAACCGAATCAAAAGGCTTGCGCGAATATCAGTTTAAACCTGCAAACAGGGAACGCCTTGTTTGGAGCTTCGGACACAGTTCAACCTAAAGCGCTTAGAGGATACGCTTTGATTCGTTACATGTAACGGATGAGCATTTGCACGAAAAGTCCATCGGGTTGTACTGTGGAAGCAGAACCATAAATGCCGTTCGATGCTTGTGCTGAGAATGCGACCCCTGGACTTTTAGGCCGTGTTTCTTGAGCTCTAAGTTGAACAATATTGGTTGTATCAACGCCTCCGATTTTTGATATAGCTCCATAGGTATCGGAGAAAATCCAGCCGTTGATTGTCTGTAAATTTCCTTCGATATTCGGAAATTGACCGAATATTCTCGGTTATTCAAATATTGCAGGGTACTAC